>ERZ857801.79-NODE-79-length-126215-cov-66.835098_pt1 | contig 126215 bp, 139 predicted proteins | sample MGYA00519762_ERZ857801 | MGnify/ENA primary metagenome ERZ857801 (study PRJEB31778, sample SAMEA3449368) | human gut metagenome | biome: human gut; feature: human-associated habitat; material: faeces | place: United Kingdom | collected 2010/2012 ...
TTCAACATCTCAACGAAGAACAAAACCGAAAGTGCGCAGGAATTCGGACGTTATCTGAAGCCCGGCGAGGTCGTCGAACCTGACGAGAGGCTGACCTGGCCGCGCACCGCGGAAATCGGCGCGCAGCACGTCATCGCCATGTTCGGCGCCACGTTCCTGGTGCCGATTCTGACCGGTTTCGACCCATCCACCACCCTGTTCTTCACGGCCATGTCGACCGCGCTGTTCCTGCTGATCAACAAGAACATGCTGCCGAGCTACCTGGGCTCGTCCTTCGGCTTCATCGCCCCGATCGCGGCCGTCGCCAGCGCCCACAAGGGCCTCGCCGTCGCATCCTTCGGCATCATGGTCACCGGCATCCTGCTGGCCCTGATCGGTGTGCTCGTCCATTACGCGGGCGCCAAGTGGATCGACATCATCATGCCGCCGGTCGTCAACGGCGCCATCGTGGCCATCATCGGCTTCAACCTGGCTCCGAGCGTGTGGAACAACTTCAAAGTCGCTCCCGACACCGCCATCGTCACCCTCGTCGCGGTGCTGCTCGTCGCAGTGCTGTTCAAGGGTCTGCTCGGCCGACTCAACATCCTCATCGGCGTGATCATCGGCTACGCGTACGCCTGCTTCCGTGGCCAGGTCGACTTCTCAGCCATCGGCAAGGCCGCATGGGTCGGTCTGCCGGAATTCCGTCTGCCGCAGGTCGACTTCACCATCCTGCCGATGTTCATCCCGGTCGTGCTCGTACTCGTTGCCGAAAACGTCGGCCACGTCAAGTCCGTCTCCCAGATGACCGGCCGCGACTATGACGACCAGATCGGCACCGCGCTGTTCGCCGACGGTCTCGGCACCACCATCGCCGGTTTCGGCGGCGGCTCCGGCACCACCACCTACGGCGAGAACATCGGCGTGATGGCCGCCACCAAGGTCTACTCGACCGCCGCATACTGGTGCGCCGCCGCGTTCGCGCTGATCCTGAGCCTGTGCCCGAAGTTCGGCGCCATCATCAACACCATCCCCGCCGGCGTGCTCGGCGGCGTGACCACCCTGCTGTACGGCATGATCGGCATGGTCGGCATCCGCATCTGGGTTGAGAACAAGGTCAACTTCGACAAGCCGGTCAACGTCATGGTGGCCGCCATCACCATGATCATCGCCGTCGGCCAGTTCGAGTTCGCCTTCAACGGCATCTCCTTCAACGGCATCGCCATCGGCACCGTCGTCATCCTCGTCGCCTACCACGGCCTGAAGGCCATCGGCAAGGCGACCGGCACCATCGCCAAGGACGATCCGGACATCCTGTAACGGATCGCATCTCACGCTGGCTAGTTCAACGCCCGTCGGCCAAAAAGGTCGGCGGGCGTTTTTCATTGCCGTTTTCGTCAATCGATTGACATGTTGCGTCGCATACGTTTTATGATGGTATCTATAAGCGATTGCGCAATGTGGCAAAGGAGACAACATGAGCACTGCGGCAGGAAAGAAAATCGCGATTGTGACCGGTTCCGCGCTTGGCTTGGGATATGAGCTGGCACGTCAGCTGATCGGCAAAGGCTGGTTCGTGGCCGGCATCGATTTCAACACGGCCCGTCAGGAGGAACTGTCCCGCACGTTCGGCGCGGACGAATACCGTGCCTTCGTCGGCGACATCAGCGACGAGGCGTTCGTGAAGGACTCCGTCGCGGCCATCAAGGAGATCGGCCACATCGACCTGCTCATCAACAACGCGGGACAGCCGTCGTTCAAAAGGCCGGTCGACTACGAGGCCGCCGACGTGGACAAGTGCCTTAAGGGGCTCAAAGGCATGATTCTGTGGAGCGTCGAAACATTGAAGGCCGACGGCGAGCAGGATCTCAAAATCGCCAATGTCATGTCCACCGCCGCCACACGCGGCAACGCCAACGAATCCGTCTACTGCGCCACCAAGTGGGGTGAGAAGGGGTATACGACAAGCCTCAAGGCGGCCTACAAGGGAACCAGTGTGAAGGTTGTGGGCGTGTATCCGGGAGGCATCGACACTGACTTCTACCATGACAGCCACGATTACGTGTCGTTGGACAAGCAGCATTCCTTCATGAGCGCCGTGGAACTGGCCGAAGTGGTGCTGTTCAACCTCGTCAACGACGCGAATCTGACGGTTTCCGACATCCTCATCGAACGCAACTACCGGTAGCGTCGGCCACCAGTCACAGCCAAGGCAAAAGTATCGGGCATGGGCTACTGTTAACAGGTTTGCGCAACGTGCGCAATGTTTGACATGAAAGGCCATTGTGCCCGATACCGCTGTGATTGAAAATGAAGATGCCCTCGCCGCCGATTTCGATGAGGCGGGCGAGGAGGAACGCCCCCAGACGTTCGCCGAACTCGGCGTTCCCGGCCCGTTGGTACGCGTGCTCGCGGCCGATGGCAAGAAAACCGCTTTCCCGATCCAGGCCGACACCCTTCCCGATTCCCTGGCCGGTCGTGACATTCTCGGCCGAGGCCGTACCGGCTCCGGCAAGACCCTGGCGTTCTCGATTCCGCTGGTCGCGCGACTGGGTGAGGTCGACGCCGACGAGTACGAGAACATGAGCCAGTTCCGCCATGAGGTGGAACAGGTGCGCAAGGGGCATGCCGAGGAACGGCGCGCCGACGATTTCCTGCCGCACCCGCGCGGTCTGGTGCTCGCTCCGACCCGTGAGCTGGCCAACCAGATCAACGACGTGCTGATGCCGCTCGCGCAGATGTACGGCATGACCACCACCACCGTGTATGGCGGTGTGCGCTACGCCCGCCAGATCCGCGATCTAAGGGCCGGCGCCGATATCGTCGTCGCATGCCCGGGCCGTCTTGAGGACCTGCTCGAACAGCATGCGCTGACCTTGGAGAAGGTCGAAGTGGCCGTGATCGACGAAGCCGACGAAATGGCCGACATGGGCTTCCTGCCGCCGGTCAAGCGCCTGCTCGGCCAAGTGTCGTTCGACGCGCAGATCATGCTGTTCTCCGCCACCCTCGACCATGGCGTCGACGAGGTGGTGAACACGTTCCTCACCGATCCTAAGATCCACAGCGTCGACTCCGCCACCGCGGCCGTCGACGAAATGACCCACCACGTGTTCGAAACCACGCAGGGCGACCGTCATGAGCTGGTCCGCACCCTCGCTTCCGGCAAGGGACGCCGCATCCTGTTCACCCGCACCAAATTCCAGACCCAGAAGCTCGCCAAGGACCTGACGAAGAACGGCATTCCGGCGGCCGAGCTGCACGGCAACCTGAGCCAGAACCAGCGTGACCGCAATCTCGCAGCCTTCGAATCCGGCGACGTGAACGTCATGGTCGCCACCGATGTGGCCGCCCGCGGCATCGACGTGTCCGGCGTGGAGCTCGTGGTGCAGGTGGAGCCTCCGGAGGACCCGAAATCGTTCCTTCACCGCTCCGGACGTACCGCGCGAGCCGGCCATTCCGGTGATGTGGTGACCATCGTTCTGCCGAACCAGCGCCGCCGCACCCGCCGCATGCTGCATGAGGCCGGACTGAAGGTCAAGCCGATCGAAGTGACCCACGATTCCCCGGAAGTGTTGGAATTGGTGGGCGAGTCGGCCGAACCGCGTTTCGGTTGGACGCTTGAGCAGTCCCAGCCGGCGGGCAATCCGCGTCGCAGGCATGGCAAGGGCGGCGACGGTTTCGCGGAAAACGGTGGACGCTCCGGACGCAACCGTTCCGGCGGACGTAACAAGGACCGTGGCAAGGACAAGGGCGGCAAGCCGTTCAAGTCCGAACGCAAGGACCGCGCGAATCGCAAGGGACGTGAAGAGCGCGCCGAAGTCGCCGAACGCGAGCAGCGTTTCGAACCGAAACAGAATCGCGCCGAACGTCGCGCCGCCAAGTTCGAAGGCCGCGACAACCGCGAATACGAGGCACGCGAGCATCGTTGGGAACATCCTGAAATCCAAGAGGAGAAGCGCGAGAAGCACGAGGAGAAGCGCAACAACAAGCGTCGCGAAAAGTACGCGCGGCTGCATGAGCAGCAGCGTGCCGAAGCCGGCGAACAGCGTGGAACCGACAATCGCAAGCGGCGCTCCGACGAGCGTTCCGATCAGCGTGGCCAATCCGATAGGAAGCCCGGCAAAAAGCAGTATGCGAAAAAGCAGGGCGCGCCGACCAAGAAGCAGCGCAAGGCCGAAGCCCGTGCCGAACGCCGTTACGAGGACGATCGCCAATACCGCAGGAACCGCGACGAACGCGACGACCGCCGTCAGGGCGGCAAACGCATCCATCGCAAGGAAATCCGCGTGATTCATGACGAGCGAGGCGAGGATGCGAAGCGTTATGACCGTCGCATGGAAGCCAAGTATGGCGATTCCGGTCGTCGTGGCGGTCACGGAGAACGCCACGACAAGCATGCGGGCGAAAGGCAGGGCAAGCCGTTCCGCAAGCATGCGAAGATCCGCAAGGCGCCGTTCCGCTCCCGCTGACGTACGTCAACGGTCAAGCAAAAAGCCGTTCATTCCAGCAATCGCAAGGAATGAACGGCTTTTTTTATACGGGATATCGCAGTATCAGCCGTTGACCGGCTGATACTGGTCGAGCGCGGTGAAGCAACGTTTATAGACCATCAGCATGATGATGCTGTCCGCCAGCAGCGTAAGCGCCGCGATGGTGGCGAGAATCATGAACTGGTATTTCGCCGCGTCGATGGGGTTGCCGCCGGCGATGATCTGACCGGCCATCATGCCCGGCACCGTCACAATGCCGGCGGAGGCGAGCGACGCGGTGGTGGGCAGCAATCCCAGACGGATCGACGAGACGATACTTGGACGTGCCGCCTCCCACGTGGTGGCACCCAACGCCAGCAGCGTGTCCACTTCGTCACGACGTTCCTTCATGCTTTCAAAGAACCGGCTCAACCCCACCGCCAACGCCGAAACGGTGTTGCCCAGCAGCATGCCGGTCAACGGCACCACCAATTGCGGCGCATACCACGGTTGCGGACGGATGATGAGCTCGGTGACCAACGAGATCATGATGAGCATGGTCACGACCAGACTCAGGAACACCGTTCCAGCCAAGCCCTTCGGCACACCTTTCGCACGCGAAAGAGTGATCTGCACGGCCGCGATGAGCATGAACGCCACAAGCAGCAGCACCAGCCACGGATTGTTCGAACGGATGACGTACTCCATGATGAAGCCCATCGCGCACAATTGCAGCAGTGCACGGCAAGCCGACCACAGAAGCGTGCGCCCCACGCCCATACGCATGGTTTCGGAGATGCCGGCGGCAATGGCCACCATCACCAGCGCGGCGATGAGACCCCAGATGTCGATCGCATAGTAGTTGCCGTTCATGCGACGCTCCCTTCTACCGTGTTACCCGTCGAAGTACTACCCGTCGCAGTACCGTCCGCTTCGGCGTTGCCGGACTGCGTGAGCGTGCCATTGGCAAGACGCATGACACGTGTGGCACGGCCATCCGGCGGCCGGTGCCGGATACGAACGATCGCCATGCCGTCCGCCGCCGCTTTGGCGAGGATGCGCGCCACTTTGTCGGCGTTGTCGTCATCCAATCCGGCGTCCACTTCGTCGGCGAGCAGTACCTTCGGACGGGTCAGCAACGTACGTGCAAGGCTCACGCGCGCCGCCTGACCGCCGGACAAGTCGTGTGGCGGACGGTTCAGATCGATGTCGGCACAGCCCATATTGTCCAAGGTTTCACGGATTCTGCCGTCCGGCAACGCATCGGTGGGGGAGATCCTGCGCGGCCCCTGCTTCGTTCTCGCCGACTGGCGTATGGCAAGCGTGAACGGCAGACGAATCGCCTGCGCCACCGTCTCGCCCAACAGCACCGGCTTCTGCGGCAAGTACGCGACCTGCGCGCGCCACTGCTGCGGGGTGAAATCGTCGGCGGAACGGCCATCCAACCGTAAATCGCCTGACGCGCGCGGATTGAGCCGTGCGAAAGCGGTCAGCAGCGAGCTCTTGCCTGCGCCGGACGGTCCGACCAAGTCCACGATTTCGCCAGGCTCGATGGCGAAGGACAATCCGGAGAATATGGTGCGGCGTTCGCCGTCGACCATAATCGAACAGCGCACGTTCGATGCTTCGAATACGTATGTCATAGCCAAAACCATACGCCAATAGCGAACGGTTCACGGCGGTTTCAGGGTTTTCCCTGAGTTTTGAGGCGAAATCAGCCATAAGGATGACGCGTGCCCGTTATTTTGCGTACTACAACTGTCAAGTTGAAGGAAAACCTATATGTTGGGGATGGGAAATATGCGTCAGTGGCTTATGAACATAAGCCTGGTCGGAGGCTGGTTTCCGGCGGCGGCGTTCGCCGTCGTCGCAGTGCTGTCCGTAACCCTGCTGGTTAGCGCGGCCGTTTCGAAACGGGACGGACGCATACTGGCTACCGTGCTGCCGATCGGCGTTGCGGCCGTGTCCGGAATGATCGGCTATGTGGTAGCTTGGCTGCTGTCCGACGTGTTCGTGGTGTTCGGCGTCGGATTGGGATCCCGTGTGATGGCTTGGGTGGCGGCTGGTTTCGCCATCGCTGGTTTCGCCATCGCGCATATCGTGTTGAGCAGGGGCATGATGTGCGTGGCCGCGGCCATCTTGACCGTATTCGCGATACTGGCCGCGGCGATCGGCATCGACCAATTGTACGGCGAATACGCCACCATCGGCTCGCTGTTCGGCGAGGATTCCTACAGCCAAGCCGATCTGACCGGACTGGCCAAACGCAAGGACCTCATCACCGTCGCACAGTGGCGCAAACAGGCCGCCAACGGCACAATCCGCAATATTCCGGCGAACGGAACCGTCAACAAAATCGACATTCCGGCCACGAAATCGCAGTTTGAAGCACGCAAAGCCCTCGTCTACCTGCCTCCGGCGGCATTGGCCGACTCGAAACGCAAGCCGGCCCTGCCGGTCGTCCTCATGCTGAGCGGGCAGCCGGGCAGTCCGGGACGCGTCTTCCAAGCCGGCGGCATCCAAACCATGATGGACGGATATGCGAAAACCCACGACGGACTCGCCCCAATCGTCATCGCAGCCGATCAGCTTGGCGCCGATTCGCACAACACGCTATGCGTGGATTCGAAGGTGTACGGCAATGCGCTGACCTACCTGACGCAGGACGTGGTCGACTGGGTGAAAACCAACCTGCCCGCCGCACAGGATGCCAAGGATTGGGCCATCGCCGGATTCTCGCAAGGCGCCACATGTTCGCTGCAGATCGGCGTGAACCATCCCGACCTGTTTGGCACCATGATTCCCACCGACAGCGAAATCAAACCGACCAACGGCAGCCGACAGGAAATGATCGACCGGTTCTTCGACGGCGACACCACAGCCTATGAGAACCAAGTGCCGGTCAACGCCATCCGCAACCACGCGCCCACCCATCAGATGCTCATCATAGGCGCGGGGGAGAAGGACACCACCTCAATACGCAACGTCAAAACAATCGCGCCGGTCGCGGCGAAAGCCGGCATGCGCGTCGCCGCCGTCGAATCGTCCGGCAACGCACACGACTGGCACGCCGTGCAGGACGTGCTGCGTTACGGGCTCGCCGTATTCGGCCACGACACCGGACTGGATGGTGCGAACCCGAACCTATCCGACTATCCGAATCTCAAACGCATCACGATATGACGATCCTGAACACAAACCCGCAAGCCTGAGAATCCCAGAAAAGGAAAGAAATGACTCAAACGCAAACCGCACTTGCTAAACCAGCCGAGGCATCACCCGCGAAACCACTGTTCGGCTTCCGCGCGCTGCTCGCCGATCTGGCCGGATGGATCAGACGACACCTGCTCACCGTCTGCCTCGTGCTGTTCGTCATCCTCATCAACGTGGGCACGCAGATCGTGTGCGCGCTCATACGTCAGCCGTTCCCGCCGAGCCTGGCCAAAGTAAGTTTCGAAGCGCTCGCACGCGGCCGCTGGTACACCGCGCCGATATCCATGCTGTACGTGCCGAATCTGGGCCGTCTGCTCATCGACGTTCCGCTCATGCTGGTTGCGTTCGGCCTGGCCGAATCGGTGATCGGCAAAATCAAAACCGCATGGGTGTCCGTCATCACCACACTGGGTGGCGTGGCCTTGGGCATGGGACTGTGCTCCCTATCCGACGGGCGCAGCCCCCAATGGCATGCGATCTCGCATGATGGCGCCATCCTTGGTCCGCTGATTCTCGTCGCCGGCACCCTTATGTGCGCCAGCGCGTTCACAACCATGCTGTGGCGCCGCCGTATCCGCGTGATCGGCTATGCGGTCGTGCTCATCATGTTCCTCTACCGAGGCGAGGTGAGCGACTACTGCCTGCTTGCCACTTCGGTGATTGGCCACGTGCTCGGCTATCTGATGGCCTCCCGCACACATGGCGACGAATACCGGCATGGCGCCATCTACGAAATGCGTCGGCTTATCGGCATCGTCGCGGGCGTGCAGGCCATCGGTTCGCTCGTCGCCGTCTCGTCACGCCAATCGTTCGGCCTGCTGTCCATGTTCGGACTGTTGACCGGCTCCACCGACTTCGACACCGGACATGTGGTCGACTGCCTCAGCGGCGCCTCGCATACGGACTGCTTCACGCAATACCGCATGATGCGTTTCACCATGCCCGGCAACTGGCTGGTATCCATCATGCCGACGCTGATGCTGCTGCTCATCGCCTGGGGTCTGTATCGAGGCCGTCATCTCGCAGCCGCGCTCAGCATCGTGTTCAACACATGCACCATTGCGCTATCGACGGTGTTCTATGTGGCTATTCCGCTGTCCTACGTGGACGGCTCCGACGCCGGTGCATACATGGATGCGATATCCGCATTGCAACGGCACGGCGCATTCCACGCGATGCTGGCCACGATGGCGTTGCCGCTGCTGTGCATCGTCATCATCATCCTGTTCCGCGCATGTTTCACCATTCGCACGAAAAGCGAGACCGTGCTGCGCGGTATCGCCATCACGTTCGCCGCATTCGTATTACTGGGATTGCTGTACGTCGGCTACGGCCTGTCCATGCCGTCCGGCTTCAACGAAACGCCGCTGCTGGTCGATCTGATCGCAGACTACGTGCAGCGTTTGCTGCCGATTGGCCTGCTAAGTGGCGTGGAACCGGCGTTCGTGCCGGTCGGACTGCTTTCCGAAATCGTCTACCAGTGCGTCGGACCGATGTTTTGGCTGGTCGCGCTGTGCTGCACATGGGGTGGCCTGCGTGACCGTTCCATGATCAACGACGCGTACCGTCACCGCGTGGACGAGATCATCGGACTCGGCGGCGAATCCATGTCGTTCATGGCCACTTGGAAAGGCAACGATTACTGGTTCTCCGCCACCGGCCGTTCCGCCATCGCCTACCGCGTGTCGTACGGCATCGCATTGACCGTCACCGGACCTTTCGGCGACCCAGACGAGTATGAGGACGATCTGCATGCGTTCGCCGGCTTCTGCACCCAACGTTCCCTGACGCCGGTGTTCTACAGCGTGCACGCCGAACAACGTGACGCGTTGGTCTCCGCCGGCTGGAACGCGCTCGACGTCGGCACCGAAATGGTGATCGACCCGGCCGCATGGCAGACGCGCGGCAAGAAATGGCAGGACGTGCGCACCGCCATCAACAAAGCCAAGCGCGACGGCATCACCGACGTGCTCGCCACATTCAAGGAATCGCCGTTCTCCGTGCAGACGCAGATCCGTGAGATTTCCGCGCAATGGGCCGGCGAGAAGGCCCTGCCTGAAATGGGCTTCACCCTGGGTGGCGTGGACGAGCTGGTCGATCCACGCGTCAAACTGCTGTACGCGGTGGACACGGACGGTAAGGTGCTGGGCGTCACCAGCTGGCTGCCGACCTATGAGAACGGCAAAGTGGTCGGATGGACGCTCGACTTCATGCGTCACCGTACCGACAGCGTCAACGGCATCATGGAATTCCTCATCGCCCGCATGGCCGAACGGCTGCGCGACGAAGGCGAAGTGCGATTCATGAGCCTGTCCGCGGCGCCACTTGCCGGCATGAGCGGCGAAGGCCACGAACAGGGGGAGAGCGCCGTGCTCGACCACGTGCTGCAGATGGTGGCCGACATCATGGAACCGGCTTACGGATTCCACTCCCTGTTCCGCTTCAAACTCAAGTTCCATCCGGATGAAGCCAAAGTGTACATCTGCTATCCGGATCCGGCGAAACTGCCGCAGATCTCGCTTGCCGTCGCGCAGGCCTACGTGCCGTCGCTCACCCCAGCCGAAGCCATGCGATTCGTACGCACCATCGTGCCTACGAAAACGAACTGAAACCATGCGACCGGTTGACGGCCCGTCATCCCTGAGATGGGCTGTCGCTTTGGGTGCGCTCGGGGCTACACTGGGGAAGGTTCATAAAAAGTACTACGTTTCTCCATGAAAGGGAACAGTATGTCAGCTGAAGCAAACGTCGGCGTCGTCGGTCTGGCTGCCATGGGCGGCAGCCTCGCACGCAATCTCGCTCACCACGGCAACAAGGTCGCCGTGTTCAACCGCACCTACGCCCGTACCGAAAAGCTCATGAACGAGCACGGCACCGAAGGCGAGTTCTTCCCGGCGAAGACCCTCGAGGAGTTCGTGGACAGCCTTGCCAAGCCGCGCACCGCCATCATCATGGTCAAGGCCGGCGAACCCACTGACGCCATGATCAACGCGCTCGCCGACCTCATGGAACCGGGCGACATCATCGTCGACGCCGGCAACGCCTACTTCCCGGACACCATCCGCCGTGAGAAGGAAATCAGTGCGCGTGGCCTGCACTTCGTGGGCTGCGGCGTTTCCGGCGGCGAAGAGGGTGCCCTCCTCGGCCCGTCCATGATGCCTGGCGGTTCCGAAGAATCCTGGAAGACCCTGAAGCCTATCTTCGAATCCATCGCGGCCAAGGCCGAAGGCGAACCGTGCGTGACGCACATCGGCCTCAACGGCGCCGGCCACTTCGTCAAGATGGTGCACAACGGCATCGAATACTCCGACATGCAGCTCATCGCCGAAAGCTACGACCTGATGCGTCGTGGTCTTGGCATGACTCCGGCTGAGATCGGCGACGTGTTCGAGGAGTGGAACAAGACCGAACTCGACTCCTACCTCATCGAGATCACCGCCGAAGTGCTGCACCAGGTCGACAAGAAGACCGGCAAGCCGCTCGTCGACCTCATCGTCGACCACGCCGGCATGAAGGGCACCGGCACCTGGACCGTGCAGACCGCACTGTCCCTCGCCGTGCCGGTCACCGGCATCGCCGAAGCCGTGTTCGCCCGCGGCCTGTCCTCCGAAGCCGACCTGCGTGAGGAAGCCCAGAAGCAGGGCTTCGCCGGCCCCGACGGCAAGCTCAACCTGAACGACGACGAGAAGAAGGCCTTCATCGAAGACATCCGTCAGGCCCTCTACGCTTCCAAGATCGTCGCCTACGCACAGGGCTTCAACGAGATCACCACCGCCGCCAAGGAATACGGCTGGGACATCGACCTCGCCGCCGTGGCACGCATCTGGCGTGGCGGCTGCATCATCCGCGCGAAGTTCCTCAACCGCATTTCCGAAGCGTTCGAATCCGGCGAGGCCAACGTGTCACTGCTGTTCGCCCCGTACTTCAAGAACGCCATCGAAAACGCCGAGAAGTCCTGGCGCAACGTGGTCGCCCAGGCCGCCATCAACGGTCTGCCGACCCCGGCGTTCGCCTCGTCGCTGTCCTACTTCGACGGCCTGCGTTCCAAGCGTCTGCCGGCCGCCCTCATCCAGGGCCAGCGCGACTACTTCGGCGCCCACACCTACCAGCGCGTGGACCAGCCGGGCGCGTTCCACACCCTGTGGGCCGAGCCGGGCCGCGAAGAGATCGAAGCCTGATCTTTTCCTTGCCTCTGTGTCAGGGCGGATATGCCAGAGGTCTTGCGATGTGTTCCATTGCAAGACCTCTGGCATATGCATATTACTGAGCTGCGATATTGCCGTACCGTTGCATTGACGGAGCATAGTGTCGCTCCGTAAGCAGAACGAATGGTACTTGTGGTTGTGATGCATCCCATTTGCGTTTCTAGGGGAGTCTAATGCCATCGTCTAACCTCCTTCCGAGAGGTTTTCGGAAGCTATGGGGCGAAATAGGCGGCGGATTGGGATTCCGTAGGTGGTTTTTGCGTTCCATAGGTGGTTGGTCTTGGGAGCCTGCTGCGGAAAAGGCCGGAAACCGGCCTTTTCCATGACCCCGATACTTGGGGCAACCGCCTACGGAAACGCGAAACCGCCTACGAAGCTGCAGTCCAGCGGGAACCTGCGTCAAAACGACACTCAACAATCAATCAACACTCAAAAAAAAGGGGTGTCTCACGGCATGAGTCGCGGGACACCCCCTGTTACCTGTTTCGGATGAACCTCACAACTTGGAAGCGGCACCCTCGTCAATGAGCCAGAGCAGTTCCTCGCCATCGGCGTAGGAGCTTGGGGCATGCGGGTTGTTGCGCTGGGCGAAGGCGGCCTTGACCGCGCCGGCCTTACGCTCTTCGGAGGTGAACACCCACGTATGCTTCGACCGGGCGATCATCGGCACGGTCAATGTCAGGCGCAGCGGCGGCGGTTTCGGCGAATCACGCACGCCGGCCACCAGCACATGCGGATCGTCGATTTCGACTTCGCCGTGGTCGGGGAACAGGGACGCGAAATGCGCGTCCGGACCCACGCCGAACATCGCGATGTCAAGCGCTGGCTCGCTGCCCAACTGCTCGACAAGCTCCCGCTGGTATTCCGCGGCAGCGGCCGCCAGCACGGCATCCGTCTGTTCTGGGGAAGCGGACGCGATCTCATCCGCGTCACGTCCGTCAGCCGGCATTTCGTGGATGTTTCCAGCCGGCATGAGGCCATCCTCGATAAGCTTGCCGAACCAAGCCTCGCGCGCCTGCTTGGCGTTGCGGTCGTCATCATCGGCCGCAACGAAACGCTCATCGCCCCACCACACGTGCACACGGCGCCAATCGACGGCATCGGCCAACGGGCTTTCACCCATCACCTTAAGCACGTAAATGCCATCGGTGCCGCCGGTCACGGCAATGTCCACACGCTGCCGGTCCGGCTCGGCCAGCAGGTCGATGATGGTCAGCAATGTGCGCGCGGCCACGGCCTGCGCCAATACTTCGGGATTCGGATACACAATGGTCTTACGTTCTGCCATATTCGCTCCTTATACGATGTCGCCCCACCGATTCACGGCAGGGCGACTGGTTGTCGTTTGACGGTTCAGCGCTTCGGATTGATCAGATCCCAGCCCTGCGTCACCACTTCCGCATAGATCTCATCCGGGTAGAGTCGGCCCAGCTCCTCGCTTAGGCATTCCTCCAACGTGCGCGCCGGCACGCTGATTGTCTGCGGCGACTGTCCCGGCACGTTCAGCACGGCGATGCCGTCATCCGTGGAGGGACGTTCCAGGCTCATCACGCCGTCGGAACGGCTAAGATACACGCCGGTCACCGCGGTGGCGTTCGGATCGTCCTCCACCACCACCGGCACGTTGAGCCGTAGCCTCAGCCATGCGGCCAGCAGGTCCATCGGCAGGTAATCCTTCTTGCCGGTCACACGCACGCCGCTCACCGGCAGGTGCGGCGGTTGGTCGAGCATGGAAGCCAGCATCGCACGCCAAACGGTCAGACGCGTCCATGACATGTCCACGTTCTTCGACGACCAGTTACGGCGCAGATCGTCCATCGTGCGTCGTGGATTCGACGAATGCATCGCATCCGTGATACGGCTGCGCGCCATCGAGCCCAACAAATCGGTGGACAGGTTCGCCGGCGCCTCGTTCGGCCACCAGGCCACCACCGGCGCGTCCGGCACCAGCAGTGGAATCACCAACGTATCCGCGTGATACACCAGACCGCCGAGCGGACGCAGCACGATGATCTCGCCCGCGCCGGCGTCGGAACCGAACCGCACTTCCGCGTCGAGGAACGTGTGCGGCTGACCGTCATCGGTATCGGCATCCATCTTGCGCGAATTCGGTGCGATGGCGATCACCCGGCAGGGGTGTTCGCGGCTGGCGCTGTTCGCCACTTCGAGGTCGTGCTCCAGCGACGCCTCGTTCGTGGAGATCAGCAGCGTGAGCACACGGCCCAAGGCGGCCTCGCCACGCTCTTCGTGCAGTTCGTCGATCTTCGCCGAAATCTCACGGGTTTCGGTGTTCTTCATGGTAATGATCACGGCATCCTCCAACGGTGTCCATCGCGGGCCAGCATCTCGGTGGCCTCCTGCGGTCCCCAAGTTCCGGAACGGTATGGCTGCGGCTGGCCGAGCGTGGACCAGAACTCCTCGATCGGGTCGAGGATCTGCCAGCTCAGCTCCACCTCGCGGGTGGTCGGGAACAGCGGCGGATCGCCCAGCAGCACGTCGAGAATCAGACGTTCGTAGGCTTCCGGAGACGATTCGGTGAACGAACGGCCATAGCCGAAGTCCATTGATACATCACGCACCTCCATCGAAGTGCCGCCCGGCACCTTCGAGCCGAATCGCATGGTCACGCCCTCGTCCGGCTGCACGCGAATCACGATCGCGTTCTTGCCGAGCTCCTTCGTCGCGGTCGATTCGAACGGCAGGTGCGGCGCGCGCTTGAAGATCACGGCGATTTCCGTGACGCGCTTGCCCAAACGCTTGCCGGTACGCAGATAGAACGGCACGCCAGCCCAACGGCGCGTGTCCACGTCCAGTCGAATCGCGGCATACGTTTCGGTGGTCGACGCCGGATCGATGCCTTTCTCGTCCAGATAGCCGACCACTTCGTGCGAGCCCTGCCATCCGGCCGCGTACTGGCCTCGTGCCGTATGTGCCGCCAAATCCTTCGGCAGACGCACGGCGGACAGCACCTTCGTCTTTTCAGCCGTCAGATCGGCGGCGGAGAAGGAGACCGGCTCTTCCATGGCGGTCAATGCCATAAGCTGCAGCAGATGGTTCTGGATGATGTCGCGTGCGGCGCCGATACCGTCGTAATAGCCGGCACGACCAGCCACGCCGATGTCCTCGGCCATGGTGATCTGCACATGGTCGACGTAATTGTTGTTCCAGATCGGCTCGTACATGGCGTTCGCGAAACGCAACGCCAGCATGTTCTGCACGGTCTCCTTGCCAAGATAATGGTCGATGCGGAACACGCTCGACGGGTCGAACACTTCGGAGACCACGCGATCGAGCTCCTTGGCGCTGGCCAGGTCATGACCGAACGGCTTTTCGATGATCACACGACGCCAAGCACCCTTGTCGCTTTTCGCCAGACCACAGTCGGCCAGCTGACGGGACACCTGCGGGAACGCGCGCGGCGGCACCGACATGTAGAACGCGTGATTGCCGCGCGTGCCACGGTCGCGGTCAAGCTCGGCGACCGTGTCGGACAGACGCTCGAACGCTTTCGGATCATCGAACGTGCCCTGTACGAAACGGATACCGGCCGCAAGCTGCTTCCAAGTCGACTCCTTGAACGGCGTACGGCAATGCGCCTGCACGTTCTCCTTGACGAAGTCCTTGAAATGGTCCTCGGTCCAGTCGCGGCGTGCGAAGCCTGTCAGACCGAAGCTTGGCGGCAACAAGCCACGGTTGGCCAGATCGTAGATGGCGGGGAGCAGCTTCTTACGGGACAGATCGCCGGTCACGCCGAAAATCACGATGCTGCATGGGCCTGCGATGCGGGGAAGTCTCAGATCGCGCGGGTCGCGCAGCGGATTCGTCCATGCGTCGGCCGCGTTGGATGCGGTTGAAACGGTTTCACTCATGCCTTTCATACTAACGCGCGGGCTCCACTCGCCACCAAAGGGAATTCGAAAACGTCATTGCCCTTTTTTAGAGCATCCTACAAAACGGCATGGCGGTTCCCTCGTTTGGTGCCGCCACTACAATGCCTTCGGAAGCGAACGACGAGCCGGCTGCGGCTGGCGGAGGCAAAACATGGTGCACAACAAGCAGGGCATAGACATGCTGCACGGGCGCATATGGACGAAAGTCCTGCGATTCGCGCTCCCCGTGGCGGCGACCGGCATTCTGGAACAACTCTTCAACGCATCCGGCATCATGATCGTCGGCAACTTCTCCCAATCCGACGGCACCGCCGCGGTCGCGGCCGTCGGCTCCAACGCGCCCGTCACCGGACTCATCCTCAACCTGTTCATCGGCATCGCTCTCGGCGCGAACGTCGTCATCGCCAACGCCATCGGACGAGGCAGCCGCGAAGCGGTGCGCAACGCCGTGCACACGTCCATCGTCACCGCCCTGATCGGCGGCGTGATCGTCGCCATCATCGGAGAATTGCTCGCCGGACCGCTTCTCGGCATGCTCAACGTGACCGCCGACGTGTTCCCCCTGGCGCTCGCATACCTGCGCATCTACCTCATCGGCATGCCCGTCATCCTGCTATACAATTTCGAAACAGCCATCTTCCGCAGCATCGGCGACACCCAGGCTCCGCTCGCCGTACTCGCCATTTCCGGCGTGCTCAACGTGACCATGGGACTGATTTTCGTCGTACTGTTCCATTGGGGTGTTTCGGGCGTCGCGACGGCCACCGTCATCGCGAACGTCGTCAGCTCCATGATTCTGCTGTATCGACTGGTTCATACTGACGCAGCCATCCATGTTGATTTGCGCGAGCTCGGCATCGACTGGTTCACCCTGCGTCAGATCCTGCGCATCGGACTGCCCGCCGGCGTGCAAAGCGCGGTGTTCGCCGTGGCCAACATCATCATCCAAGCCGCCATCAACAGTCTCGGCACCGTTGTCATGGCCGCCTCCAGCGCCGCGTTCAACATCGAAATCATCGCCTACTACGTGCTCAACTCGTTCAGCCAGGCCTGCGCCACCTTCACCGGGCAAAACTATGGAGCCAAACGGATCGGACGCTGCAAGCGCGTGCTTGGCATCTGCATTCTGGAGGATTTCATCGCCACCGCGGCCACCATCGCCGTCGTGCTGTTCTTCGGCCATAGTCTGCTGGCGTTGTTCGATGCGACACCGGAGGTCATTTCCGTCGGCTACACCAGACTCGTCATGGTGTTCTCCGCCTACACGTTCAGCATGCTGTACGAGGTCATGTCCGGATATCTGCGCGGCTTCGGCATCTCACTGGTGCCGGCGCTGCTCACCGTAATCGGCGTGGTCGGCGTGCGCATCACCTGGATCGCGTTCGTGTTCCCCGCGCATCGCACGTTCGAGGCCATCATGATCGTCTACCCGATCAGCCTCGCCGCAACCGCCGTACTCATCGGCATCGCTCTGCTCTGCTACCGTCCGTCCAAGCGATTTGCCGTTAAACCTTAAGCGTGTGCGGCTTGCCGCCGTTCATGAACGCGGCGATTCGCCGGGTCAGAGCGCGGGGAAGAACCCGTTCCGCGAGCGCGCCCGCCTTGGTGAGCGGACCATGGTAGGCGAGGGTTGAGCCGCGCATCATCCTGCGGTAGGCGTACGTGGCAAGCTGACGTGCGGTGGCCGGTTTGGTCATGGTGAAGAAGTTGCGGCCACTCATATTCGCAGCCTTCTGAAAGCCGGTCGTGGTCGGACCGGGACATACGCAGGTCACCGTCACGCCCGTGCCGCGCAATTCGTGGGCCACGGCCTCGGATAGCGAGCGCACGAATGCCTTCGACGCGAAATACATCGCCATGTATGGGCCTGCCATCATCGAGGCGACGGACGAAATATTCAAAATCCTGCCATGCCCGTTGGCGCGCATGTCTCGGCCATACCGATACGTCAACTCAGCGAGCGCATGCATGTTGAGCTGCATCATCTCGTTTTGCCGGTTCCAGTCGGCGTCGAGAAAATCCGTCCAGTCAGCGAAGCCTGCGTTATTAACGAGATGGTCGACCGCAATACCTTGTGATGTGGTGAAATCATGGAGTTTCTTCGGTGCGTTGGCTTCGCTCAGATCTATGGCGAACGTCACCACATGCACGCCAAAACGCTGCTCGAGCTTGGTTTTTATCATGTCAAGCCGTTCCTGGCTGCGGGCGGTGATCACCAGGTCATGTCCGTCCGCTGCGAACAGCGCCGCCAGTTCGCGTCCGATGCCGCCGGACGCTCCCGTGATGAGTGCGTATCCCATGCCAACTCCTTCGTTTTGGTCCTATCTCGCCTATGAATGGCGGATTTGCGGGTCTGCCTGATGCTATCTCCACTATAGATGGCGGATGTTTTTCGACTTATACCCCCTGAGATAGCGTATGGGGGTAAAAAGCGCGGCTTTTCACTTTGCCGTCCGCCATCTATAAGCGAGATAACATGTGTCGAAAGACGAAATCCGCCATCCATAGGCGAGATAGGTGTTTTGTGGAGGGATGGAGGACAGTGGTGAAAACAAAGTCGCATTACGATTCGCCGCTTGGCGGCATCACGCTGATCACCGACGAAACGGCATTGCTCGGCCTGTGGTTCGATTGGCAGCCAGGCTATGCGGACGATGATTCCGCGGTTTTGGGTGATTCGCCGACGATTGGCGCCGCGAAACGATGGCTGGACGAATACTTTGCAGGTTGCATACCTCGGACCGAAGTGCCGTTGCGGCTGGAAGGCACGCCGTTTCGCAAGGAAGCATGGGCATTGCTGCGGAAAGTGCCATACGGCGAAACGGTTTCATACGGCGGACTCGCACGTCGATTGGAGTTGAAACGTGCGGACGGGCGTAGGGTATCCGCACGCGCCATCGGGGGAGCGGTGCACCGCAATCCGATCGCGCTTATCGTGCCCTGCCATCGGGTCGTCGGCGCTGACGGCAGTCTCACCGGTTATGCGGGAGGCATTGAAACCAAAATCCGTCTGCTCCAACTCGAAGGCGTGCTGAAGCAGACGGAACGGATGGATGTGGATTGCGAATCTATAGACCGGATTTGGCGATCCACCCGCTGACGGCTTCGGCGGCTTTACTTGCGTTGTTCTGTGCGTCGGTCCCCATGACCGCAAGCCCCGGCTTCACCGTCGTCTTGGTGATTGCGGTGATACGTTCCGGAGTCCGTCCAAGCCCGCTGCCGCCGTGCGTGCAGAACGGATAAATGGTTTTGCCGGACCAGTCGCGGCTTTCCAGAAAAGCGTACACGGGCATCGGCATATCGCCGCACCAAATCGGATAGCTAAGGAACACGGTATCGGACGAATCGAGCGCATCGACATCGCCGCTGAGCGTGAACGGCGGACGCGCGTTGACACGCTGCTCCTCCTGCACCATTTCTGAGGTCGCGGCGTACCGTTCCGGATAAGGCTCGGTACGTGTGATTTCAATCATCGGCGAATCGGTCCGCCGGGCCACCTCTTGGGCAAGCTTCGCGGTATTGCCGACCGTCACCTCGCCCACTTCGTAGTTTTCGCCGGCGCGGGAGAAAAACACCACCACCATGTTGCGTCCTTTCATAGTCCTTGAAGAGGCCGTTGCCGCATCCGTCATGCGTCAGTCCAAGGGTTTATCAGTCCATCTTTGGAAACGATTGTGCTCGATACGCGAGCAGACCGTCGATGAACCGTGCAAGACCCTCGATCATGCGTGCACGCGGACAGGCCACGTTGATACGCACGAAATCATGACCGTTGCCACCATATTCGGAACCCTCGGAGAACATCACCTTATGCTCGCGCTTGAGATAATCGCACAACGCATCCGTGTCATGCGTGATGGCCGAACAGTCGACCCACAACAGGTAGGTGGCATGTCCTTCGACCATGATGATGCGCCGGTCGGCCGGCACCGAAGCGTTGTATTTGTCGAACATCGCACGCGCGGTCGCCTTGTTGCCGGCCAGATAGGCTCGTAATTCGTTCAGCCACGGTTCGCCCTCATTGAACGCGGCCAGGGTGGCGTCCATGGCGAAGGCGTTCGGCTCCGCCACCTCATCGGTGTTCAAAGCTCGCCACACCTTATGACGCAACACCGGATTCGGAATCATCACGGCCGCGGAATTCAGTCCTGCGATGTTGAACGTTTTGGTCGGAGCCATGCAGGTCACCGAATTCATCGCGCAATGCTCACCCACCGAGGCGAACGGCACGTAATCGAAACCCGGATCGGTCAGATCGCAGTGAATCTCATCGCTGACCACCGTCACATGATGCTTCCAGCACAGTTCGCCGATACGTTCCAAAGTCTCACAATCCCAAATACGGTCGATCGGATTATGCGGGTTGCACAGAATCATCAGCGTGGTCTGCGGGTCGGCGAGTTTCGTTTCGAAATCAGCCCAATCGATCTCGTAATGTCCTTCGCCGTCATAGGCGAGCGGCGATTCAAGCACACGGCAGCCATTGTTGAGAATCGAATTGAAGAAGATGTTGTAGACCGGCGTCATGATCACGACGTTCTCGTTCGGCGTGGTGAGTTTCCTGACCATGCTGGAGATCGCCGGCACCACACCGGTGCAGAACACCAGCGAATCCGGGTCGATGGCAAGCCCATGACGGCGTCCCCACCAATCCACGTACGCCTGATTCCATTCTGGCGGCACGATCGAATAGCCGAAAACGCCATGCTCGACGCGCCGACGCAACGCCTCGCGGATTACGGGCGCGGTCTGGAAATCCATATCCGCCACCCACATGGGCAGCGCGTCGCCAGCCTCCTCCCATTTGAGCGAGTACGTGCCGGAACGGTCGATCGGAGTATCGAAATCGTAAGTCATACCGCCAATCCTACCTACTGTTATGCGGCGTCGGCTGTCACGATCGTCGTGGCCGTCGGATCGATTTTCGCCGGATCGAGCGTCATCTCGTTGATATGGTCGGCGCGAATCGTGCCGGACGAAGGATTGAACACGCTGTCGATCGTGCCGCGCACGTCGGCATCGACGGAGGAATATTCGAACGCGAGCGTCGTATTGACGAGCCGGCAGTCACGCAACACCAGATGGTCCACGTAGCACAGGCCCTGCAGGCTTTCGATCGTGCAATGCTCGAACGTCACGTTACGCGAGTTCCACGCCAGATACTCGCCGGAAATGAACGAATCGCGCACCGTCACGTTCTCGCAGTTCCAGAAACAATCCTTCGAAATCAGACGGGAATTGGAAATCTCCACGTTCCTTGCGCCATCGAACGGATAATTGCCCACCAAACGTAGGTTGTCGGCTTTCACATCCGCGCAATTCATCGCCAGATAGTCGCCATGCGCGCTCACATTGTCCAACGTCACGCCGGAACAGGCCCACAACGTCTCCTCGGCGTTGACGAAATCCACGTTGCGTAACGTCACGTCATGGCAGCGGCGGAAATTCTTCGGCGCCTCGATCGTTGAATCCTCCACCGTGATATGGTCCGTGTACCATACGCCCGCACGTGCCATCTCAAACCACGTGCAGTCCTTCGCATCGATATCCGAGCAATACCACAGCGGATACTTCCATTTGAACGAGCTCGACCTCAGTTCGATGTCATGGGCATGCTTCAACGGCGATTCGCCATCGTCGAAAATCGTATCGACGTACCGGCGGTCATGCGCGAAGAACTCCGCGCGCTCGCCGGTGAGGAACGCCTGGCGGGTTTCGGACATGTCCTGCTCCGCAGCGGATGTAAATGTATCTGGAGTGTTATTCACCGTATGCTCCTTCATGCTCTGTTGGAAGAGAATAGGAACTTCAAGTACTTGAAGTCAAACAGGGAGCCACGTTCGTCTGGAACGAACACGGCTCCCTGCGGAAAATCGGGAAATGCGCGCCGAAACAGGCAGAGGAATCAGCCGATCAGCGCTGCCGGATACTTCGCCACGGCGGCGTCGATCTGCTCATCGGTGGACGTGGCGACGCCTTGGATGAGGAACGGCTTCAGATATGTGGCATGCGTATGACGGAACGTGGTCTCGAACGGGGAAAGCAGCTCCTCCATGGTGCGCACATGGCTGCCTTCACGCGTGTAGGAGTCCGCCGGAGAGCCGGTGGACACGGCCAACATGAACTCCTTGCCTTCGAGCGCCCGCCCGCCGCCGTAGGCCCAGCCGGCCTTGATCACGTCATCCTCCCACTGCTTGAGCAGCGCGGGGGAGCTGTACCAGTAGAACGGGAACTGCAGCACGATGCGGTCATGCGTTTCGATGAGCTCCTGCTCATGTTCGACGTTGATTTTGAAGTCGGGATATGCGGCGTACTCGTCCACCACGGTCACGTCGCCGGTCTCGTTGGCCGCGTCCATGAGCTTGCGGTTGACCTGCGATTTTTCCAGATGCGGGTGGAACACCAGTACCAGTGTCTTCATTCATGCTCCTTGTCCAAAGGTTTTTCGTTACGTTCCAGTATGCAGCATGATAATCTCGTCGCGCATGCTTTGTACGTAATCCGTCGATGTCCACGCGCCGATACGGTTGCGCATGGTTTGTCGGGGTCGGCGATAGTATGTTGGCCGTCGTTGTGGCGCGTCGGGGTATATCAGGGCGCGGCAAGAGAAGGCATGAGAAGAGAAGCATGGGAACGGACGGAAGAAGGGCTGATATTTAATGGTGCGGACGCAGAACAGGAACGCCGTCATGGGCAAGGCGTTCAGAACGGCATTGCCGCGGACGTCGCCGGTCTGCATCAGCTTTTTCCTTCTGGCGTTGTCGTACGGCGTGCTGATGGGCACGCGCGGCTTTTCGTTCCTGTGGCCCATGTGCATGAGCGCGTTCATCTTCACCGGTTCCATGGAATTCGTCACCGTGAATCTGCTGGTGTCCGCGTTCAACCCGTTCGTCACGTTCATGCTGGCCGTCATGCTCGGTACCCGTCATCTGTTCTACGGCATCTCCATGCTCGGCCGGTTCAAGAACATGGGCGCCAAGAAGCCGTATCTCATTTTCTCGTTGTGCGACGAGACCTTCGCCATCGACAACGGCACCATCATTGCGGCCGACGTCGATCGCGGATGGTTCTACTTCTTCGTCGGCCTGCTCAACCAGTCATCATGGGTGGCCGGCGCCACGCTTGGCGGCCTTCTCGGAGAACGCATCACCTTCAACACCTCCGGTCTCGACTTCATCATGACCGCCATGTTCGCCGTCATTTTCGTGGATCAATGGCTGACCACGAAACGCAAAAGCCACATGGCCGCGCTTACCGGCATAGCGGTGCCCGCGATCTGTCTGGGGGTGTTCGGCGCCGACAATTTCATGATCCCATCCCTGGTCGCCATGCTCGTCATGTTCATTCTGCTGCGGCCATACCTGGACGACCTGAAGATCGACAAGACGGACGGGGAGAACGAAACGAACAACGCGGACAAGGAGACGAACGCATGATGATCATGACCACGTGGCAAGGCGTCATCACCATCATCATGGCGATGCTCGGCACCATGCTGACACGTTTCCTGCCGTTCCTGCTGTTCCCCGAATCGAAGGAACCGCCGCGTTTCATCACCTACCTGGGCACCGTCCTGCCGTATGCCATGACAGGCCTGCTTGTCGTGTACTCGCTCAAAGGAGTGCGCCTGACGTCAGGCAGCCACGGCATTCCCGAATTGTTGGCGATTATCGCAATCGCCCTGCTGCACATATGGAAAAGGAACATGCTGCTGTCGATCGCCGGCGGCACCGCCGTCTATATGCTGCTGGTACAGCTGGTTTTCTCGTAAGACGGCTTCCGCCTGTGCTTGGCATTGCGATTACCTGGCGAGCCCCATCTCGTATTTGAGCGTCATCACACGAATGGCGGATTGCTGCACCTTCCGCGCGAACGTCGCCTCGCCGGCCGCTTTGGCGTTCAATCCGTCCAACACCGGCTGCACGTAGGAAGAGGCGCCGATACATGCCAAATCGCCGCCGGCTTCGACCAGCCGCACACCCAAATCACTCGGCTGCACGCCACTCAAAGCCGTTGCGGACAGGGAATCGGAAGTGACGACGCCTTGGAAGCCGATTTTCCCGCGCAGATAGCCGGTGACCAGCGTTGATGAGAACACGGCCGGATTATTCGGATCGATCGCCTGATATGTGGCCAAAGACATCATCACCATCGAAGGGCTTGCCTCCAACGTGCTGTTGAACGCGCTGATTTCCGGACCATCCAACGTGGTGGTGGTGTCGAGGATGCCGTTCGCGGTGAAATCGGTATTGCCGGTCACCGATCCCAAACCCGGATAATGTTTGATGGCGCTGCCTACCCCCGAATCGGACATGCCCTGTATGAACGCCTTCGCATGGTCCGCATTGCCGGCCGGATCAAGACCGAAATCACGGTACAGCGCGCCAATCGGGGCGTTCGACGAACGGTCCACGGTCACCGTGCCGACGACGGGCGCCAGATCGACATTGATGCCCGCAGCCTTGAGCTGCGTGCCCCATGCGGATGCCGATTGCCTCAACTGGCTGACATCCATTGCGCCCTGCTGGGTGGCCGAAGGCATGGTATCGAACCCGGCCCCCTTGAGATGCTGGACCAGACCACCCTCCTGATCGGTGGACATCAACAGCTGGTTGTCGCCCGGAGCATACGATTGCAGCGTGGATGTGGCGGCCGCGACCCCGGCGATCCCCGAAGTCCAGTTGCCGATGATCAAAACCGAACCAACATGCCTGTTCGCAATGAGGTCATACAACGATGACGGATCGGAACCAGCGAACAATGGCGCCATAACCAGCTGCCCGACCCGTTCCTCGACACTCATGGACTCCACGGCCCGCACCGCCTTGGCATGCGGCGAATCGTCGCGGACGGACGGCACTTGCGCCTTGTCGAGGGAATCATGCGTGACCGTCGGCCGGCGAGTGGAAAAAGCTGCGGTGGCGGCGTCCGATGGGGAAGCGTCGCCGGAACATGCGGCCAACGTGACCGGCAGCATCGCCACGCAGCAGGCAGCCACCAATCGTGTGAAAAACCCATGAGCCTTCTTCATACCGCCATTATGGCATGCCGGCATTCCCCATATGTTCCCTTCATGCGGACATGCCACGGAACAGCCGATTCAGCCCACGGCCAGATCCGTTCGGCTGGCGGCTTAACGGCGTTCCTCGCCTGTCGCTAGGCTATTAGCATGTCTTTCTTTGATATGTTTGGTCCCATGTTCGATCCCGAAGGCGGCTCGAACCGTGCCGGCAGGCAGAATCCGCGCAAACCCAGCAACGACGATCCGATCATCCTCAACGTCGAAACCGACGGAGGGGACGGTCCGCAACCATCGTCGAACGTTCCCCCGAAACGACCTTCGGGCCCCCGCATCACCAGCAAGCCGAACCGTCCGCGCAAACCGTCGAACGGCAGCAAGATCTTCATCGGCGTGGTGCTGGCGCTCGCCATCGTCATCGGACTGTTCTTCGCGCTCGCGCAGTTCGTCACCGATGTCATGTGGTACAGCCAGCTCGGCTTCCAAAGCGTGATTTGGACGCAGCTGGGCACCAGGGTCGGCCTCTGGCTGGCGTACGCGGTGCTCATCGCCGCAGTCGGCTTCATCTCCGCCACGCTGGCGATATGGGCGCGTCCCGACGCTGCGGACGGCTCCACCATCCGCGTGAACGGCGACACCATCGAAATCGGCAAGAGCGTGAGCTCCAAGAGCGCTCGACGCATCGCCGTGGTCATCTCCCTGATTGTCGGACTGGTGTTCGGCTCCCAGTTCAACGCGAACTGGTCCGAAATCCTGCTCATGTTCAACTCGCAAAGCTTCGGCACCAAGGATCCGCAGTTCGGCATCGACAACGGCTTCTACGTGTTCGTGCTGCCCGGACTGAAACTCATCATGTCCGCTGTCTCGCTGTTGCTGCTCGCTGGCATCATCTTCTCCATCGTCACCCACGTGCTTATGGGCGGCATCCGCATCACCATGCCGGTGAACGGCCATGGCCTGTTCCGCATCACCAAACGCGCCCGCCGCCAGATCGGCATCTGGCTGATGCTCAACATGTTCGCCTGGGCCGCCAATCAGGTTCTGGGAGTGTTCTCGCACCTGACCGAGGAAGGCAGCAGAATCACCGGTGCCACCTACACCACGGTGAACGCCACCATCCCCGTCACGTTCATCATGGCCGCCATCACCGCCATCCTTGGCGTGATACTGGGCCTGTGGATTATGAAATCCCATACGTTGGAAGGTTCCGCACCCATCGCGGCACGTGCTTCCGAAGCGCTCAAGGCGTGGAAGGTGCCGACCGTGGCCATCGCCTCCGCCATCGTGGTGAGCCTGGTGCTTACCGTGGCCTGGCCGGTGCTGCTGCAGCGCTTCCGCGTCAATCCGAACGCGCAGGAAATGGAATCCACCTATATCCAGCGCAACATCGACGCCACCCGCGCCGCGTACGGCTTGGACAAGGTGAAGGCCGAACAGTACAAGGCCACCACCGAAGGCGAGGAAGGCGCATTGGCCGATTCCGCGGAATCCACCGCTCAGATCCGCCTGCTCGACCCGCAGATCATCTCCCCGACGTTCAAACAGCTGCAGCAGTCCAAGCAGTACTACACGTTCGCCGACACCGTCGCGGTCGACAAATACGACGTCGACGGCGTCAGCCAGGACACGGTGATCGCCGCGCGCGAACTCGATCTGGACGGTCTCGACAACCGCAACTGGGTCAACGACCACACCGTGTACACGCACGGCTATGGCGTTGTGGCCGCCTACGGCAACAAGGTGACCGCCGACGGCCAGCCGAAGTTCTTCGAAGCGGGCATCCCCACCCAAGGCAAGCTCACCGATTCCGAAAAGTACGAGCCGCGCATCTACTTCTCTCCGAACGCCACCGAATATTCGATCGTAGGCGCTCCGGAAGGCACCAAATCCTGGGAATTCGACTATCCGACCGGTTCGGAAGGCGCCACCAACACCTTCAAGGGCGATGGCGGTCCGAAGATCGGCAACATCTTCTCCAGACTGCTGTACGCCATCCGCTTCGGCTCCGACCAGATCCTGTTCTCCAACCGTGTGAACTCCAATTCGCAGATTCTCTACGACCGTTCCCCGAAGGAACGTGTGGCCAAAGTCGCGCCGTATCTGACGCTTGACGGCCGCGTATACCCGGCCGTGGTGGACGGACGGGTCAAGTGGATCGTGGACGGCTACACCACTTCGGACGCCTACCCATACTCTCAGATGACCGACTTGGGCGAGGCCACCAAGGACTCCACCACGGAATCCTCCGACACGGTAAGCAGCCTGAACTCGAAGAACGCCAACTACATCCGCAATTCCGTGAAAGCCACCGTGGACGCATACGACGGTTCCGTGGACCTGTATGTATGGGACCAGTCCGACCCGGTCATCAAAGCCTGGGAGAAGATCTTCCCCGGCCAGTACCACCAGCTGTCGGAAATCTCCGGCGACCTGATGAGCCACATGCGTTATCCGGAAAGCCTGTTCAAGGTGCAGCGCGAACTGCTGGCCAAATACCACGTGTCCAGCGCCAACCAGTTCTTCTCCGGAGAGGATTTCTGGCAGACCCCCGTCGACCCGACCGAATCGCAGCAGGCGCAACAGCGAGACATCCTGCAGCCGCCGTACTATCTGACGCTGCAGACCGGCGGCTCCAGCGAACCGGTGTTCTCGCTGACCTCGTCGTACATTCCCGCAGGCTCGTCCACCAGGGAAATCCTGACCGGCTTCCTGTCGGTCGATTCCGACGCGGGCCACGAGAAAGGCAAAATCGGCTCGAGCTACGGCACCATACGATTGCAGGAACTGCCGAAGGATTCCAACGTGCCGGGCCCCGGCCAGGCGCAGAACAACTTCAACGCGTCCGCCGACGTGTCGAAGGAACTCAACCTGCTCGAATCCGGCTCGACCAATGTACAGCGCGGCAACCTGCTCACCCTGCCTCTCGGCGGAGGCCTGGTCTACGTGCAGCCGGTGTACGTCAAATCGTCCGGCTCCACCAGCTTCCCGCTGCTGAAGAAGGTGCTCGTCGCATTCGGCGACCAGGTCGGCTTCGCCGACACGCTGGACGAGGCTCTCGACCAGGTGTTCGGCGGCGATTCCGGCGCGTCCGCAGGCGACGCCGAAAACGTGGGCGACACCACCGATGACAAGCAGGATGCTAAGAACGACGATTCCGCCGATGGCAAGACCAACACTGACGGCAAGCAGGACACGCCATCCAATACCGACGGTAAGACCGGCGGCAATAATGGCGATTCGTCCGGCACGATGAGCGCCGACCTGAAGAAGGCACTCGACGATGCCGCACAGGCCATGAAGGATTCCGATGCCGCCATGAAGAAAGGCGATTGGTCCGCCTACGGCGACGCTCAGAAGCAGCTTCAGGAAGCACTGAACAAGGCCATCGAACTCGAACAGTGATTCCCGTCCGATTCCCTTCATGAAATACGCAGGGGCCGGCTCCTTCCAAAGGAACCGGCCCCTGTTGTCGTTCGCCGCCGGGTATGCTGGGCGCATGGCCGACTATTCTTTCCGCATCGCGACGCAAGACGATATCCAAGCGATCACCGACATCTACAACGCGGCAGTCATCCGCGGCGGCTCGTCCGCCGACACCACGCCACGTACCTACGCGCAACGCAAGACATGGGTGGAATCGCACCACGATCCATATGCGGTGTTCGTCACCACCGTGCCTGCCACGGATGCAGCCACGGAAGGCGGCGAACGGATCATCGGCTTCTCCGCGCTGTCCGTGTTCTACGACCGCGCCGGCTACGACGGCGTCACCGACCTCGCCTACTACATCGCCCCCGAATGGCAGGGCAGGGGAGCGGGCACCTTCACACTGGCCAGACTGCTTGACGAATGCCGAAACCGCCACATGCGCAAAGCCTGCGGCATCATCTTCGCCGACAACCGCGGATCCATCGCACTGATGAAACATTTCGGATTCACCCAATTCGGACTCATGCCCCAAGCCGCCACCGACTCCACCGGAACCATGCGCGACATGAGCTACTGGCATCTCGACCTGTAAGCACCTGACAGTAGAATCTGTGCGGTTAAACAAGACGAGAGCACGCAAGAACACAGAGGAATGGACGATTATTATGGCATCTGATTTCTGGCTGATCGCAGGACTGGGCAACCCCGGCTCCAAATATGAGGGCACCCGCCACAACATGGGCTTCATGACCGCCGACGTGCTGGCCGAACGCTGGTCCGTCAACTTCTCCGACCACAAGGGACTCGCCATGCTCGGCAAAGGCGTGATGAACCTATCCGGCCGCAACGTCAAATTCTTCCTCGCCAAGCCACTCACCTACATGAACGAATCCGGCAACGCGGTCGCCTCCATCAGCGCCTACTACCAGATCGAACCGGACCATATCGTGGTTATCCACGACGACATGGACCTCGACTTCGGCAGAATCAAAGTCAAAGCCGGCGGCTCCGCAGGCGGGCACAACGGCATCAAATCCATCGACCGTTCGCTCGGCACCCCGAAATACGCGCGCGTGCGCATGGGCGTCGGCCACGCCCAACGCGGAGCCCACGCGCACGACAACACCGTGAACTGGGTGCTGGGCGGCTTCGGACCGGACCAACGCAAGCAGCTCCCCGAATTCCTCGCCGACGGTGCCGACGCGGCCGAAACCATCATCTTCGACGGTCTCGCCAAAGCCCAGGAGCGATTCAATGGCCGCTGAACCGACGTCTCCGGCGCAACCACCGCAACTGCCGACCGCAGGCTCGCTTGCCGGCATCCTCGACGTGCTGGAAACCGATGACGATTTCCGCGCGCTCATCGCCGGGGAAATCGAAGAACCGGAATCAGACATCGACCCCAGCATCACCGTCGGTGTGCCGGACGGCCTACGCCCGGCGCTCGCAGCCGGCGCTGCGGGCAAACAGCCGGTCGTGCTCGTCGTCGCCTCCAGCCGCGAAGCTGAGGAAACCGTGGAGTCCATCCGTTCCTGGTATGACGGAGACCCAAACGATGTGGCGCAGCTTGAAGCATGGGAGACCCTTCCCCATGAACGGCTTTCACCACGCGCGGACACTGTGGCAAGCCGCATGGCGGTGTTCCGCAGGCTGAAGCATCCCGAAGAGGGCAGCACGCTGTTCGGCCCCATCCGCATTCTGGTCATGCCGGTGCGCTCCCTCATCCAACCGGTGGTCGCAGGCTTGGGGGACGTCGAACCACTCGTGTTCTCCCAAGGCGAGGAACTGCTTCTTGACGAAGCATCCCGCAAACTGGTGGAAAACGCGTACACGCGCGTCGACTTGGTGATGGACCGTGGCGAATTCGCCGTCCGCGGTGGCATCATCGACGTTTTTCCGCCCACTCTGCCGCATCCGGTGCGTATCGAATTCTTCGGCGACGAGATCGACACCATACGTGAATTCCACGCATCCGACCAGCGCACCTACGGTAAGGATATTTCCACCGTATGGGCCACGCCATGCCGTGAACTGCAGTTGACCGACCAGATTCGCCAACGTGCGAAATCGCTGATCGGCTCCATTCCCAACGCCGAGGACATGCTCGGATCCATCGCCAACGCCATCCCGGTGGAAGGCATGGAATCGCTGCTGCCCGCGCTGGTCGACGATATGGAACCGGTGCAGGGCATGCTGCCCAAGCATGCGCTGGTCATGCTGTCCGACCCGGAAAAACTTCGTCGCGCCGCCGACGATCTGGCGAAAACCGCCAACGAATTCCTTGCCGCAAGCTGGCACGTCGCCGCATCCGGACATGGCGCCGGAGCGCCGATCACCTTCGACCAGGCGAATTTCTACGATTTCGAGGAAACCATCTCCGCACTCGTCTTCTCCAAACATGACGTGTGGAAACTCACCAGCTTCGGCGTCGACGCCACCCGGGAAGGCCACATCCAACTTGATGCCACCAAACCCGGTGAATACCGCGGTGACGAAAACAAAGCGGCCTCCGGCATCGAAGGACTGCTCGACGCCGGCTATGCGGTGACGATCACGGCCGCGGCCCAAGGCACACTCACCCGACTGAAGCGTGCGATCAACGAAACCGGCATCGCGAATTTCGATTGCGTCCGATCGCGCGCCATCGACGGTTTCGTGGACGACGCCGCGAAAATCGCCCTGCTCACCGAACGCGACCTGACCGGCCGCACATCCGCCGCAGGACAGGCGAAAACGCCGAAACGCCGCCGCAAGGCCATCGACCTGATGGAACTCAAAACGGGCGATTACGTCGTGCACGAACAGCATGGCATCGGCCGGTTCGTCGAGATGCGCCAACGTACCATCGGCAAAGGCGAGAACCAGACCACCCGCGAATACCTGGTCATCGAATACGCTCCCAGCAAACGAGGCGCGCCGGCGGACAAACTGTTCATCCCCACCGACCAGCTCGACCAGGTCAGCAAATACATCGGCGCCGAAACGCCGAAACTCAACAAGCTGGGCGGTTCCGACTGGGCCGCCACCAAAGCCAAGGCGCGCAAGCATGTGCATGAGATCGCCGAGGATCTGGTCAAGCTCTACTCGGCACGCCAGCGTACGAAAGGCTATGCCTTCAGCAAGGACACGCCGTGGCAGAAGGAGCTGGAGGACGCTTTCCCCTATCAGGAGACGGCCGACCAGCTCACCACCATCGACGAGGTCAAGTCGGATATGGAGAAACCCATTCCGATGGACCGTCTGATCTGCGGCGATGTGGGCTTCGGCAAAACCGAAATCGCGGTGCGCGCCGCGTTCAAGGCGGTGCAGGATTCCAAGCAGGTGGCCGTGCTCGTGCCGACCACACTGCTCGTGCAACAGCATTTCGAGACTTTCGCCGAACGTTTCGAAGGCTTCCCCGTGAACGTGGCTGCCATGAGCCGATTCCAGACCACCAAGGAGATCAACGAGACCATCAAGGGGCTTGAAGACGGTTCCGTGGATGTGGTCATCGGCACGCACAAGCTGCTCAATCCGAAGATCAAGTTCAAGGATCTGGGACTCGTCATCATCGACGAGGAACAGCGTTTCGGCGTCGAGCACAAGGAGACGCTCAAGGCGTTGCGCACCAATGTGGACGTGCTGAGCCTGTCGGCAACGCCTATCCCGCGCACGTTGGAAATGGCTGTCACCGGTATCCGCGAAATGTCCACGCTGGCCACGCCGCCGGAGGATCGTCTGCCGGTGCTCACCTACGTCGGCGCTTACGAGGACGCGCAGGTCACCGCCGCCATCCGGCGCGAGCTGTTGCGTGGTGGGCAGGTGTTCTACGTGCACAATCGTGTGCAGGACATCTCCTCCGTCGCGGCGAAAATCCACGAGCTCGTGCCCGAATCGCATGTCGGCATAGCCCACGGCAAGATGGGGGAGAAACAGCTTGACGGTGTGATCCGCGACTTCTGGCATCGCGACATCGACGTGCTGGTATGCACCACCATCATCGAAACCGGCCTTGATATCTCCAACGCCAACACGCTGATCGTCGACCATGCCGACCGCTTCGGCTTGAGCCAATTGCATCAGCTGCGTGGCCGCGTCGGTCGTGGACGTGAGCGCGCGTATGCGTACTTCCTGTACGATCCGACCAAGCCGATGACCCAGCAATCGCATGACAGGCTCGCCACCATCGCGCAGAACACCGCGCTCGGCTCTGGCTTCGACGTAGCCATGAAGGATCTCGAATTGCGCGGCACCGGCAATTTGCTGGGCGATGAGCAGAGCGGCCATATCGAAGGCGTCGGCTTCGACCTGTACGTGCGTATGGTGTCCGAAGCGGTCGAACAGTACAAGGAGCCGGAACGCAAGGAATCGGTTGCCGTCACCATCGACCTGCCGATCGAGGCGTCCATTCCCGTCGACTACATCGATTCGGACAAACTGCGATTGGAAGCGTACCAGAAACTCGCCTCCGCACGCACCGAAGACGATCTCGACGAGCTGCGCGACGAACTCACCGACCGTTACGGCAAGCCGCCCGTCGATTTCGAGGCGCTGTTCGACGTGGCGCGGTTGCGGTTCAAGGCGCGTAAGCTCGGCATTTCCGAGATCATCGCGCAAGGACGCAACGTGCGCGTGTCGAAGTTCGAGCCGCGTGAATCCGTGCAGATGCGCATGGCCAGAATCTACAAAGGCATCCAGTACCGGCCGTTGACCAAGACGTATCTGGTACCGGCTCCATTCGCAGGCTCGCTTGGTTCCAAGCCGATGAGCTCGGACGAAGTGGTCGGATGGACCAGTCAATTGCTTGACGATCTGGACTGGAAACCGACACCGCGTCAATGACAATGGGATGCAAAAAAGAGTGTGAGCGTTCACATGGAACATGCGGGCAAAGTTTGGCATACGTCCATAAATCGCACTATTCTTGGCATTGTCATCACAACCTAACGTTTATAAGGAGTAGTTGTGGCAGTAATTGAAAGCGTTTACGCGCGTCAGATTCTCGATTCCCGCGGCAACCCGACCGTCGAGGTCGTTCTTGACACCGATGACGGTGCTCAGGGCCTGGGCCTCGTTCCGTCCGGTGCTTCCACCGGCGAAGCCGAGGCTTGGGAGCGTCGCGATGGCGACAAGTCCGTTTACCAGGGCAAGGGTGTGCTCAACGCCGTCAAGGCCGTGAACGAGGAGATCGCTCCGAAGGTCATCGGCATGGACGCTTCCGATCAGCGCGCTCTCGATGAGACCATGATCGAGCTCGACGGCACCCCGAACAAGGGCCGTCTGGGCGCCAACGCCATCCTCGGCGTGTCCCTGGCCGCTCTGTACGCTTCCGCCGAGTCCGCGGATCAGCCGCTGTACCGCTACATCGGCGGCACCAACGGCCACATCCTGCCGGTCCCGAACATGAACATCATGAACGGTGGCGCCCACGCTGACTTCGCCACCGACATCCAGGAGTACATGATCTCCCCGTACGGCTTCAACACCTACAGCGAGGCTCTGCAGGCTGGCGTCGAGGTCTACCACACCCTGAAGAACGTCCTGAAGAAGCAGGGCCTGAACACCGGCCTCGGCGACGAGGGCGGCTTCGCTCCGAAGATGAAGTCCAACAAGGACTCCCTGAACTACATCATGGACGCCATCTCCGCCGCCGGCTACGAGCCGGGCAAGCAGATCGGCATCTCCCTCGACGTGGCTTCCTCCGAGTTCTACAACAAGGAGACCGGCAAGTACCACTTCGAAGGCGACGACCGTGAGGCCGGCTACATGCTCGACTTCTACGAGAACCTCATCAACGAGTACCCGATCGTCTCCATCGAGGATCCGTTCCAGGAAGAAGGCTGGGACGACTGGGCGGCCATCACCGCCAAGCTCGGCGATCGCCTGCAGTTCGTCGGCGACGACCTGCTGGTCACCAACCCGGCACGTCTGGCCAAGGGCATCAAGCTCGGCGCCGCCAACTCCCTGCTGGTCAAGCTCAACCAGATCGGCACCGTCACCGAGACCCTCGACGCCATCGAGCTGGCCACCAAGAACGGCTTCACCTCCATGGTTTCCCACCGTTCCGGCGAGACCCCGGACACCACCATCTCCGACCTGGCTGTGGCAAAGAACACCGGCCAGATCAAGACCGGTGCCCCGGCTCGTGGCGAGCGTATCGCCAAGTACAACCGCCTGCTCGAGATTGAGGAGGAGCTCGGCTCCACCGCTCAGTACGCCGGCTACAGCGCTTTCAAGGCCTGCAAGAAGTACATCGCTGAGTGAGCGTAGCCAGCGCATCATGAATGCGTTGACATAGAAATACCCGTCGTGTTCCAAGTCGAACGCGACGGGTATTTTCGTTGCTATGAGTTCGAAGGCACGAAAAAAACCATCACAACGCGGCGGCGCCGGCCCGGTCGCGTTCTTCGTGGCATTGTTCATCGTGGCTTTGGGAACCATCCAGTTGGCATCGACATTCCATACCTATGCGTTGAATCTGGCAGAGCTTAACGGACTGAAAAAACAGGAAGCGGCGTTGGTCGCGCAGAAACGCGAGCTGGAGAACGATATCGCAAGATGGGATGACAAGGCGTATGTCACCGCCCAGGCCAGGGATCGTTTGGGATTCGTCTTCCCCGGCGAACAGGCGATTCGTGTCGAGCATCCCGAAGCGGTGACCGGCAAGAGCGAGCCGAAAAAAGGGACGACATACGACGAATCACCGAAAACCGCCCTGCCGTGGTATAAGGAACTTGCATATTCCTTCAAGCAGGCGGATCGGTCGGATCCCGTGAAGGCCGACTCGACGAAACAGTCGCAGCATGCCGGCGAAGAAGACAAACAGGACAGTCAACAACAGACTGGCCAATCGCAACAGGACGGTCAGCAGCCGTCGGAAGATGGACAGGAGTGACATGGACATGACGATTATCGAACAGGCCAAGGGTTTGGCGGACAAAGTGCTTGCCCAACCCGCCACCGAACATGATATCGCCGTGGTGGAGCGTCAGCTTGGACGTTACCCGCGCGGCATGGTCGCCGTCGGAGCCCGTTGCGTATGCGGCCGGCCTTTGGCTGTGGTCACCCGGCCGTTGCTTCCAGGCGGTGTCCCGTTCCCGACGACCTGCTATCTGACCGGGCCCGAAGCGGTGAAGGCCATCTCCCACATCGAAGCCGAAGGCAAGATGAAGGAATACAACGATATGCTGGCCGAAAACGAGGATCTGCGTGCCGGATACGAACGTGCCCACGAACTGTACCTCGCGTTCCGCCATGAAATCGCTTTGGCCTTGGAAGACAGCGAGGAACACATCGAAGGCACCAGTGCCGGCGGCATGCCGGTGCGTGTCAAATGCCTGCACGCGTTGTTGGCCCAGACGCTGGTGATGGGTGAGGGCGCCAACCCCATCGGTGATATGGCCCTGTCCGCCATCAAACATGAGTTCGATCCGGCCGTATGCCGTTGCGCAGTGGAAAACGAAGAGTAGAAGGTGGGAGTAATGAAGTCGGTAACCGTTGCCGGTATTGATTGCGGCACGAATTCGATTCGTCTGAAAGTCTCGCGTGTGAGCGAGGACGGTGTGGAAGACATCGTTCCGCGCATCCTGCGGGTGATTCGTCTCGGTCAGGACGTGGACAAAACCCATCGCTTCGCCGACGAGGCGTTGGCGCGCGCCTATGAGGCCGCCCGAGAATTCGCCGGCGTGCTTGCCGAACATCCCGTGGACGGCATCCGCTTCGTGGCCACATCGGCCACCCGTGATGCCGAGAACCGTGAGGAATTCGAAGACAACATCGAGAAGATCTTGGGCGTGCGTCCCGAAGTCATTCCAGGCACGGAGGAAGCGGATTTAAGCTTCCTTGGTGCCACCAGCATCGTCCATCGCGAGGTCGAGGCCCCCTATCTGGTGGTCGATTTGGGTGGAGGTTCCACCGAACTGGTGCTGGGAGGCGACGGCGTCACCCATCCGAGCACGCAGGTGCAGGCCGCGTTCTCCATGAATATCGGGTCTGTCCGTATGACGGAGCGTCATCTGAAAAACGACCCGCCGACCGAGGGGCAGATCGCCGAGGCGGTCGCGGATATCGACGCGCATATCGACGAGGCGTTCAAGATCGTTCCCGCCGGCAAGACCCACACCATCATCGGCGTGTCCGGAACGGTCACCACCATGACCGCATTGGCTATGGGATTGACGGAATACGACCACACCGCCGTGGACGGCGCACGCTGCACGCTGGAAGATGCCTATGCCGTTGACGACCGGTTCCTGCACATGCCTCGTGAGGAGCGTCTGACCTACAAGACCATTCATCCCGGACGCGTCGATGTGGTCGGCGGCGGCGCATTGGTGTGGAACCGTGTGCTTGCCAAGGTGTCTGAAGCCGCATATGAGGATCATGGCCAGCGCATCGACTCCTTCATGGCCAGCGAGCATGGTCTGTTGGACGGCATCGTGCTGGATTACGGCAAGAGATTGCTTGCTGCGCGCTGACGTGGCATAATAGCTTGGCGTCGGCTTTTTCTTCTGGCCGGCGCAAAGCCTCCATGGCGAAATCGGTATACGCAGTCGACTTAAAATCGACCTCTTCGGATTGCGGGTTCGAGTCCCGCTGGAGGCACTTTTGGAAACCGCCAGAAATGGCGGTTTTCCTTTTATTTCCAACGGTTTTCAGACTTTCCTAATTCACTCCAATTCACTCCAAATCACGCCATTTCTCTACAAAACGTGGGCAAAATGTGGGCACGGAATCACCAGACCATCGGCAGTCCGAGGCATTGGCGCGCCCACCGTTCCACGGCACGATTCTCCTCGTCGTCGCCAAGCAGCAACAAGTATCCGGCGGGGTTTCCGTTCTTCGCATGTTCCAGCTGCTTGATTACGCCCCAGTCCTTCAAGGTGGTGATTGAGCGTTTGAATTCTTGGTTTGCAGCGCCTTTCCGCTTTTCGATGTATTCCTGGGCGTTTTCGCTCATGGCCTGCTCTGGCGATATGCCTAGCTTGCCGTAGTCGTAGGCGAATGTTTCGGCTCCGCGCTTGTAGTATCGGCATGGGTAGCCCTTGGCTTTTGCGTCAGGGGTTGGGCAGTTACGTTCCGTGTCCCAGTCATAGGTGACGCTGGCCATGTAGGTGAGCAGCAGCAGTGCCGAGTTGCTTGTGGAGAGAGTGCCGTCAGCCCTCATCTTGGAGAACTTGCCCATTTGACCGAGCTGACGGATTGCGTTGAAGTTACGGTAGCCCATTTTTTCCATGTCTTCCTCCCCACCTGCTGGTAAATTGGCAAGTGGAGAAATGCTCGCGCTTTTCTTCATCCCCTTCGGTGTGACAGCGCCGGAGGGGCTTTTCTTTACCTGTACTTATTTGTACCATTGGTAGTAGACAAATAAGTACCAACTGGCAGTACGTATAAATACCGAAACCAATACTTATATGTACCATCTATATAAGTAATATATAGATTGGTAACATTCTTTTTATAGGGGCAATGTGCCAAAAAAAGAAAAAATCAGCACGTCCAATCCACATCTGCGGTAGCTTGAAGCAAAGATGAGAAGGGGAGACAATGAAGAAACTGATTTACCTCGTGCTATCCGTGCTGTGCGCAATCTCCGGCATGCCGGACGTCAGCTTCTACGACACTTTGGAAATCTCTCAGACACTCCTGCCGCAGCTTGACCGCCATAGGCTGCTCGACCTCATCCGCTATTTCGGCATCGCCAAGACGGAGCGTCATAGGGCCGCCGACGATGCCGCACAGACGGCACAGGTATTCGAGCGCCTGAAGCAAATATAAGCTTTATAAAGACTTATAAGGCAATATAAAAGCCCCACAATAGTGGGGCTTCGTTCGTTTCAGAGGCTGTTCACCGCATTGTAGAATTCCTGCGCGTCCTCGGCCTTCTTGAATTTCAGGGGCAAGGAGCGCAACGCACTGTACCTCCACGTGACGGTACGCTTCTTGATCGTCACGCCCTGCAAATCAGACACCTTGTAAGCTTCGGTCTTCTTATACCGGTGCAGGTACGTCGTGCAGACATCCAATTCCAGCCGATTCGCATACAGGCGGATACCCATAAACAACGGATCGTCAAGCCTTTCGCACTCGTAGATCGCGCCCGGCGCGGGCTGTGGTCTCTTCGCCATGATCATTCTCCTTTGCTTTCCTCTGATTCTATGCTTCAGACGATGCTGACACGCTCGGCCATGACTTGCCGGAAGTCTCCGAGGACTTGTGTCGTTATGTCGAGTTCATCATGTTGGCGCGGAATCATCTGTACATTCTTTTCAAGAGCGCCTAGCCGATTTTTGCATCGAGAAACGCATGATCGCCATCGACATAAGCCCGCTCGATCAACTCATGCGTATCGGCGTAAAGCAGATCGTTGGACGGATACTCCTTCGCCATCTGACTTTGGATGTCCTGATCGGAAAGCGACGGGTCAAGAATCTTCGCCATGATGGGGAATACGCTGTCGATCTCATCATGTGGCCCATCGACGTAGACGCGGATCATATCGTTCTCCCCGTATCCGAGCACTGCCCCGTAGACCAGCACGTCCACTGACGATTGGCCCAGTCTCCCGTGGAGAGCGTCCGCGTCGGAGAAAGCGCCGGTGCGATACTCCGTCCGATAATAGGGGCCGGTCGAATCGCTCGGCGTGAATTTCTCGACGTCGGTTATCTGCGTCGAGGAGTTCGCGTTGAACTCGTCCACAAAGCTCTGCGCCGTCTTCTCGTCTTCCTGTTGTTGTGGCTTCGACTGCTGCGTGCTGACGCCCGGCGTCTTGGCCGTCGTGGAATCCGGCTCCTGCTGGCTTCCGCAGCTACAGGCCGTCGCCAGGAGAAGCGTCGCAGCTGTGATGGCAATGATTTTTTTACGCATTGAAAACCTTTTCTTTGGTATCGCTAAAGGTGATTCGTCCGTTAGGTGAGACGTTGAGCGTGGCTTGGTAGTCCGCAAGCACCTGCATGGTCACGTTCAGCTCGTCTGCTATCGACCATAGGTCATCGTCGTACATGTGTTCGAGCAATGCAAGCTCAGCAGGATCGACGAGCGTGAGGGCGGTCTGCGTTCGCGCCCGTCGCTCCTGCTTCGAACGATCGTTCGAACAACCGGTGTCGCCATGCTTCCAGTGCAGCAGCTCATGCGTGAGCACGCATCTTTTCGCGGTATACGTGAGTCGCCGGTCGATGAGGATTACGTCTGTGGAGGCGTCGTAGCAGCCCCATAATCCGTCCGGCAGGATGGCGCTGGACACGGTGACAGGCAGTCCGACAATGGCGCGGCGCATGGCACCGTAGGTCATGCGCCGGTCGATCGGCAGGTCAGGCAGGCTCGTCGTAATCCGGCCCAGCCTCTCCATCGATCGCCTCCTGCTTGCCCTGAGCGTTATAGGCGGCAAGACCATAACCGCCTGCCTGCGCTTTCCTCTCGGCGGCTTCGACGGCATGGCGCTTGGAGTCCATCACGATGTCTCCGATGGATACGCCGGTCACTTCGCTAATGCGCTCAAGGTCACTCAGATTGAGCGGGAGGCTGTAATTTGCCCTCGTGTACCAATAGACCTCGCCGAAGCCACAGGCCTTGGCGAATTCCTTGATGGTCATGCCGCTTTGCTTTTGGAGCCTGACGCATTCGTCCATGACCTGCTTGGCGAAATGCGTGACCTCCTGTGCTTTTCTTCCCATGCTTCAAATTATAGCTAATTGCGTAGTCATATGTGTATAAATCGTGAAGACTACGTAATTACGAATACAAGAAACTTCGTAATTACGTATATTAAAAACCGTCGAAAGGAAAACCGAGATGTTGAGCACGAAGAAGACCAAGACCCCCGACCACTACCCGTGCGGCCACATGCGCGGCCCCGGCTGGCACGACTGGCGCGCATGCCTCACCAAACAGGGAATCGAGGAGGATGAATGGCCGGTCTGACGGAAACAGCCAGCAGAAACCTCAAAGCGGAACTCGCAAGACACGACAAGACACCGAAAGACCTAGCGAAAGCATGGGACCTCGAAATCAGAGCCGTAAACAACAGGCTCAAAGGCCGCACGCCACTCTCGACAGACGAAATCGAAAAAGCGGCATCCATGCTCGACATGGAACCAGAAAACCTCGTCATGCTCCTCATCCAGCCGATTGACAGTATCAAACAATTCAAAGCCTAAGGAAACCGAAATGAGCCAGTTGCTTAACCCGCCGAAACCACCGGAATCGAGGAAAACCATGAAACCACGAATCGAACTCATCGGCACCACCGGCTACGCCATCCGCATCCAGGAAGACAAGAGCGGCCAACTCATCGAGCTTCACGCGGACGGCGAGGAAGTCCTTGCGGACATCCCTGAAAGCGCCCTCGACAACTTCGCCTACAGCCTCAACGACGACTTGGGGAACATGCGATGAGCCAATCATTCGAACTGCGAATCATCGAGGACGGCACGCACAGCAGTGACCACAGCTGCCTCATCGGACTCAGATTCGACATGGCAGACGGATACCAGGAACACATGCTCAACAAAACCGACCTCATGAACCTCCGCCGCGAAATCGGACGAACACTCAAAGAACTCAACCAGAAGAAGGACAAGAAATGAACATCTTCCAACAGCGAGAACAAATCCTCGCAGACCTCATCGAAGCATACAGGGAACACGACGAAGAGAAGACCAACCATCTGCTCGGCCAGCTCAAGGAACTCGACAAGCCAGCTGAACAGGAAAAGCCACTGCCCGAAGAGCCGAAGGAGCTGGGCTTCTATGTCACCGCGAATGATGGTCGGCTCCTGCTTAAGGACATCGATGATGACTGGTCGGCGCGCACATGGGATGACTCGGCTAATCCCATCTGGAATGGCGGTAGACAGTATGTGAAGTGGCTGACTGTCTGCGAAACGCTCCCGCCTGAAGCCTTCCCGTTAAAGCGAGTGAACACTGGGAGCGACGATGACTGACCATGATTACTGGCTTGAAGACATGCAAGCAATGAAGAAGCGGCGGAAGCCGAACTACACGCGCCGCCGCATCCTCTTCACGCTCGCCAGCATCGGCCTCATCTCCAGCCTGACCATCATGCTCACCTGGCATGGCGGCAGCACCACCGCCGCGCTCATGGTGGAAGGCGTGTACATCGCCACCGCATTGTGGCTGATCGTCAGATTCGCGCCACGCGACTAAAGACTTCCCACCAGCCGACAGTCCAACAAAACAAACCAATTAGGGACGTTTCGCGGACATCCACGTTCACCAGTCGGCTGGCGGGGACACATAACTGAATATCGATTATTATCCACGCGCCGACCATCTCGGTCACATACACTGTCGGCGCACTGGTTGGGCGACGGTTCGCCCGTCCATGGATTCCAATCTCTTCTCTCTCTATCAAAAACGCAGGCACTCCGGTGCTTGCAAACCCTTTCAAGTCCGCCTGACGGCTTCCATCGCCGTCGGCCACGCCACCGGCCGCCAGCATGTTCAGGTCATGCTCCAACAGTCAAAGGGGCGCTCGGAATCCACGGACGGCATCGGTCCGACTCCGATGCCAGCCACTCAGCCCCATCCACTCGTCATGGTGGGGCACACAACGCCAACGAGCAAAAGGACAACCAATGAAAATCACCACACCACACGGCACTCTCGAAGGCGACAACATCGAAGCCATCCTCAAAGAGCATGGATTCCACTGCCTGCATGGTGCCGACCTGCGCGGTGCCGACCTGCGTGGTGCCGACCTGCGTGGTGCCGACCTGCGCCACGCCAGCCTGCGTGGTGCCGACCTGTGCGATGCCGACCTGCGCGATGCTGACCTGTGCGATGCCGACCTGCGCGATGCCGGCCTGTATCGTGCCGACCTGCGCGGTGCCGGCCTGCATGGTGCCGACCTGCGTGGTGCCGACCTGTATGGTGCCGACCTGCACCGTGCCTACGATGTAAAACTCAGCATCGCCAAAATCAGCATCCTTCCGGACGAAGGCGACATCATCGGCTGGAAAAAAGCATGGACAGATAATGAAATGACGCCAACGCCAGTCATTGTGAAACTCCTCATTCCGGCCGACGCGCAACGCTCCAACGCCACGGGGCGCAAATGCCGCGCCAGCACAGCGCGAGTGCTCGACCTGCAAGACAAGCAAGGCAACAGCCTCCCACCGGACACCACGGCATACAGCGGATACGACACAGACTTCACGTACAAAAAAGGCGAAACCGTGCACGTCGAAAACTTCGACACCAACCGGTGGAACGAATGCGCTCCAGGCATCCACTTCTTCATCACCCGCATCGAAGCAGTCGAATACTAGGAGACTCAAAATGAACAATGAAATACAACGATTCGAGTTTAAGGGTGCATCATTACGCGCCCTGACCGACGAGGCGGGGGAGCCTTGGTTTGTCGCCAAGGACGCGTGCGACATCCTCGGCAATGACACAAATCATCTCCGCGAAGCTCTTGATGATGACGAAATCACAAACCTCCGTAATTCGGAGGTTTGGAATCAGCCGGGGCGCGCACCTCTCATCATCTCTGAGCCAGGCCTGTACAAGCTCATCATGCGCTCGCGTAAGCCGGAGGCCAAGGAATTCCAGCGTTGGGTGACGCATGAGGTACTGCCCCAGATTCGCAAGACTGGCGGCTACATCCCGACGTCCGAGTCGGATTCGGATGAGGACATCATGGCCAGGGCCGTGCTCGTCGCGCAGAAGACCATCGAGCGCAAGAACCAGCAGATCGCCGAACAGCAGACGCGCATCGTGGAACTGGAGCCGAAGGCACGGTTCGCGGACGCCGTGGCCGCAAGCGACGGAACCTGCCTGATCGGAGAACTGGCGAAGATGCTACGCCAGAACGGTTTGGACATCGGCCAGAACCGCCTTTTCGAGATTCTCCGACAGGACGGCTACTTGGGCAAGACCGGCTCGAACCGCAACGTGCCGACCCAGAAGGCCATGGACTTGGGACTGTTCCGAATCAAGGAAACCGCCATCACCCATTCGGACGGCCACGTGACCATCAACCGCACCGCGAAGGTCACCGGCAAAGGCCAGACATACTTCATCAGCCGCTACTGCCCAGACGACCATGAGTGACGACCTGCTTACGCCAAACGAACTGGCCGCCATGCTCGGCATGAGCGTGCGCACACTCGCCAACTGGAGGAGCACAGGCAAAGGCCCACCATATTTGAAAATCGGCGTGGAACCGCCCGAAGGCCATCAGGACAGGCGCAAAGTCCGCTACCAGCGTCAAATCGCGGAACGGTGGGCTTTAGCACACAAGTACCAGAGGACGGTGGCGAGATGAAAAACGGAATGTTCGTTCCGGCGACACAGTGCAAAAGCCACCCAAACATCAAAAGCGATGGGAAAGCACGCGTCGACACCGGCAAACCGACCCTCACACAGCAGGGAATCGACGTGGACAAGTTCATCAGCGACAACCACGCGCTCATCGAAAACTTAAGGAAAGGAACACGTTGAAACACGAATACACGGGCGACGAGCTCGCCGAACTGAAGAAAATCTACGACGAGTCGGGAGAAGCCGGACTCCAGATCGGCGAAATGCGTGCGTTACGCAAGGCAGGACTCCTCACCCCGGACCTGCCACCGGAACAGGAGGCGCATGAGGACATCCTGGCCGACTATCAGGCCGTCGGCAAGCCCACGGCGGAACAGGCGGAACCGTCGAAACGTGACCTCATCCTCGCGCATTGCAGAAACCGCATCGACCAAGGCCAACCGTTCGACGGCAAGGAAACCGCCGAAGCGCTCGGCATAAGCCAGAAAACGGCAGGCAACATCATCGGCCAACTCCGCAAGGAAGGACTGCTGCCGGCCTTCGACCAGCATTCACCCCGCAAAACACGGAAAAACGCCACGACCGGAAAGAAGAAAGAAACCATGACCACCACATCGAAACTCACAGTGGACAAAATCACCGCAACGAAACTCACCCCCGTCGGAACCATCAGCGTCGGGCCACAAGCCACAGCCGATCAGCGCACCATCATCGCAAACGCCTTGGTCGGCATCTTCGACGCGGTGAGCGCCTTGCAACGCACAGCATTCCAAGCCAACGACAAAGTGGTCTACGGCTTCGCCACGAAACTGCTCACCGGCGAATTGATGGACATTAAGGCCAACTACTCGAAGGACGCAAAATGAGACTCAAATTCGATAGCGAGAGTGGCGTTTTCACCATCAAGCCAGAGTCCGAGGCGGAGATCACCAAGCTCAGAACGTCCGCGTTGGGCATCGCCAATCTGCTGGTCGATTATTTCGACGCCGACATCATCAAAGCAGACATAAACAAGCCAAGCAATCAGCAGGGAGCCTGAAATGAAGCGTATCCCACTCAAAGACACGGAACGCTATCAGATCGAGCGTTTCAAGCAGGGCAAGAAGACGGAACGTCATCTCGCGTGGCTGAAGAGCCGTAAGGCCGGTGTGGGCGGTTCCGACATGAGCACGATTCTCGGCCTTAACGCGTTCAAAACGCCTTACGAATTGTGGTTGGAGAAGACCGGACGCGTGGAACCGGAGGACATCTCCGACAAGTGGGCGATCGTCAAGGGCAATGCCCTGGAAAACGAGCTTCGTAAGCGTTTCCGCGCGCAGCATCCGGAAATGATCGTCACAGACGGCACCGACAAGCAGTTCATCAGCCGCGAGAAGACATACCTGCGCGCTTCCCTTGACGGCATCCTGCAAAAGGAAGACGGAAGCTTCGGAATCCTCGAAATCAAGACGGCGGGTAATCGCCGAGCGGGGGACTGGCATGACGAGGACGGCAACCTCCGTATTCCGCCTTACTATCTCGCTCAGGTCGAATTCTACGCGCTCGTCACTGGATGGACGTGGGGCTACGTGTACGCGGCCATCGGAGACGATGAGCCGGTAGAAATCCCGTTCCAGGCGGACGTGGAGGATATGGCCGCGATCGACAAGGCCGCAGCCGACTTCTGGCATTTCGTCACCACGGGTACTCCACCACAGCTTACCGGCGGGGATGTGCAGAAGGCGTTCCCGGAACCCACGCCGGACATCGTGGACGAAAGCGACGATGACGACCTGTACGACCTGCTCGCAAGATACGAGAGCGCCACCGGAATGCTGAATGACATGAAGGCCGCTCAGAAGGAATTGCAGGAGCAGATCATTCTGCGCATCGGCTCGCACACCGGCATCAAGTGCGGGAATTTGCAAGCCACCTACAAGCCGATGACCCGCAAGGAATACACCGTCAAAGCCACCACCTACCGCAAATTCGCATTCAAATCCATCGAAGAAAAGGAGCAATAAAAAATGGGAGCAATCGCACAGCAGGCGCAAGGGCAGCAGTTGCAGCCGCTCAATCCGAAGGGCAAGCTCAAGCAGCTTGTGGAGCATTCGTGGCCGCAGATCGCGCGTGTCATCGGCGGCAACCTCGACAGCGAGGCGCTGTTGCAGATGTGCATCAGCAGCATCAACCGCACACCCGCCTTGGCCGACTGCACGCCGGTCAGCGTCCTTTCCTGCTTCATGCAGTGCGCGGCACTTGGCTTGCGCCCATCCGACGTGGATGGATTGGGACAGGCGTACATCCTGCCCTATGGCAACAAGAACTATGCCACGGGGGAGAAGCAGGCCACCTTCGTCATCGGCTACAAGGGCATGCTGAAACTGTTGGAGAACAGTGGAATCTACGCGCAGCCGCGAGCCGTCTACGAGGATGACAACATCAAGCTCAAGCTTGACGAAAATGGCGTGCCGACCATCGAATGCCCGGACGAGGTGAACGTGGACGCCGACCACAGCGAGGACAAGCTGAAATTCGTGTACCTCTCTGTCCAGCTGCCGAATGGCGGACGCTACGCCGACTACATGTCGAAACGCGACCTGCTCGAATACCGCGAGAAGTACGCGCCACGCAATCGCAGCCGTCAGATCACCGGACCGTGGGTGAAGAATTTCGTGGAGATGGCGAAGAAGACCATCATCCGTCGCAGTTTCAAATATCTGCCGGTCAACATCGAGGCGAAGAAGGCCGCGAGCGTGGACGAGACCACACCGGATTACAGCGACGTGTTCCAGCCGGTAATCACCGATTCGACTGATGACGTGACTGCCGAGGTCATGGACACCGAAGCCGACTCCGAGCAGCAGGCCGATGCGAAGGACGGTGAGTGATGGCGGGGGAGACCGTTATCACGATCGTCGGCAATCTGACCGCCGACCCTGAGATTCGCACTTTGAGCAATGGCGGCACGGTGGCGAACTTCACCATCGCGTCCACGCCACGCGTATACAACAGCCAGGCCAACCAGTGGGAGGACGGTCAGGCGCTGTTCCTCCGCTGCTCGGCCTGGCGTGACCTCGCCTCGCATTGCGCCCAGACGCTCCGCAAGGGCATGCGCGTCATCGCGCAGGGCCGGTTGCAGCAGCGTTCCTATCAGGCGCAGGACGGTTCCAACCGCACGGTCATCGAATTGCAGGTGGACGAGATCGGCCCGTCGCTCAAGTATGCGACGGCTCAGGTGCAGAAGATGCAGTCAGGCTCATACCAGGGCGGCAACGCCAATGGCGGCTATCAGCAGCCGCAGCAGCCCCAGCAGCAGTCGCAGGCTCCGGCCGATGATCCGTGGGGCGCTCCGGCTGGAGAGCCTGACTTCTGATGATGCGTGAGTGGATTGAGCCGCCGGACGTGCTGCCGGTATGTCCCAAACATGGGTGCGCGCTGTATCCGGCGCGCCCCATACCATGCCCCGAATGTGAGGCCGAAAGCGAAGACCATTACGCGGACATTGGCGATGCCGACATTTGGATTTTGGAGGACGAATGACGCAGGAAACCACCATCGACGTGCAGAAGGCCTACTGGTGGACCCAGAACAAACGTGGAGACTGGCGGGCGAAATACCGGCGCACCAGCGTCGTGAAAAGATGCGCCTACCTCACCTACCGCAGTCTCATCAACAGCGGCAAACTCAAGCCGCCCGCCAAATGGCCGGTGCATGTGACCGCCATCATCCACCCCTTGACACACGGCAGATTCGACCCCGAGAACGCGGCGCCGATGGTCAAGGCAATCTTGGACGCCATCACACAAGCCGATTTCTGGCCGGACGATAACGCCAGATACGTGGTCGGCCCGGACTATCGGCTAGGCGAGCCAAGCACCGAAAAAGGCGTCTACCACATCACAATCCGAATCGAAGAGGAAGAACACTAATCATGGCGACGAACGTGACTGAGAAAGACAAGACACTGCAAGAGATCATCGACTGGTGCGAGCAGCTTGAGATTGATGGCTTGAGGCTTGCAAACGCTCTTCTGATGCAGCGTGACACGACCGCATACGGTGTCGTGAAGGGGCAAATCGACGCATACGGAAAGACAGCTGACCACTGCCGTTCCATGCTCGGCTACAGCGGCTCCATGCTGTCCTGCCTCACCTACGAGGACACGGACAATAGCGACCCATCCGATCAGCCCCAGGTGGGCGACTACGGCGTGGCAGTCCGCGAGACCGCAGACGGCCAGGAGGAAATACCCTTCCACATCGAACGGGAGGAACGCACCGGACTGCCAGTCGCACTCCTGAACGAACGACTGTATGCGAAACCGGAAGACGATATAAAAGACGGCCTGTATGTGAGCCTGTTCCAGCTCTATCTGGACGGCTTTATGTTGAGTCGGACGGGCCGAAAGCGGAACAAAGACGCGGAGGCATAGTCATGTGGTTCAAACGCAGACGCAACGAATTCGGGTGTCCAATGTGCGGCAGACTACCCAAAATCGTTAAGAGCCATACACAGGATGGGGATTACATCAAGTCGATATACCGGCTTCAATGCCCCCGAAAGCACCTCTCTACAAACTGGTACAGCGACCCTATGGATGCAAGCATCCAGTGGAAACACGTAGTGGACGAATACAAGAGGAAGGACACGAAATGAGCGCGTATCAGCCTGTTCTTGACCCCGCCTGCGGCGGCCGAATGTTCTGGTTCGACAAGTCGGATGATCGAGTGCTTTTCGGTGATGTGCGTGATGAAAGCTGGGAATTGTGTGACGGGCGTAGATTCGATGTCAAGCCGGACATGCTGATGGACTACCGCGACCTGCCGTTCCCCGACGGGACGTTCCGCATGGTGGTGCTCGACCCGCCCCACCTGCGCAATGCGGGGGAAACGAGCTACATGGCGCAGAAATACGGTTGCCTCGACCAAGAGACGTGGAAAGCTGACCTCAAGACCATGTTCAGCGAGTGCTTCCGCGTCCTGAAAGAGCATGGAGTGTTGATTTTCAAATGGAATGAGACACAGATACCCGTATCGCAGATTCTCAAGCTCACAGCGCACAAGCCACTCTTCGGCAACAAGCAGCCGAACCGCACGGGAACACACTGGATTGTCTTCATGAAGGAGGACGCGAAATGAATAAACGGTACAAGGTTTGCCCACTTTTTTGGAGTGATTACGGCGATGAGCGCACCTTGATGAATATGGGTGTGTTTGAAAAGTTGCTGAACGAGGGTTGGCAGATTCTGCGGGTGGATACCATGCCGACAACGGAATTGCGTGATAACGCCGTCACAGCGACGAACGTCTACATCCTTGAGAGGGAGGCTAATGATGATTAGTCAATACGACAAGGACATGTGTTGCCTGTATATCGCTGAGGGGATGAACTACATCTGGCAACAACGAGAGAACCAAGAGCTTTCCCGAATACTTGAATCATTGGCCGATAGGAAGCTCATGAAGCGTGTCCATGGCGGGTATGCGATCACGCTCAAGGGATTGTTGGCAGTCAAGGTGTGGAGACTTCACCTGTTCCTGTTCCATCACGGCGAATACAAGTACTTCAGGAGGAAGAAATGAGCAGGGCTGAGACCACCGCCATGCTGTCCAAGCTGGTGGAGAAGAGGTTGAGGAATCAGACCGCTTTTTGGGCGAGCGAGGTCAATTTCGACCGTAACACGCCCGACGAAAGGCGCGTGGACTACGTGGGCTTCAAGCCCTGGAACATCAACGGTGAGCCGGTGCCCGCAAGCGTCGAGAAAGGCTGCTTCGAGTTCTACGAGGTCAAGTCATGCATGGCTGACTTCACTAGCGGCAACGGACTGACGTTCTACGGCGATCAGAACTATCTGGTCTGCACGAAGGAACTGTGTGACGAGATCGTATGGCAGAAGATGGTGCCGCCGCGAGTGAACGCGATTCTGACACCGGATTCGACCGGCTCGAAACTGATTCTCGACTATGTGCAGTCCTACAACGACCTGTCATACAGGAGGCGTCCGGCAAGCGAAATCCTGTGGGCCATGGTCAAAGCTAACGGAAAGAGGACTAATTGAGCATCATGCTTGACGAGGCCAACGCTTACGAGCGTGGCATGGATGATGATTTGACTTTGGCGAAACGGCTCTGCTGGGACAGCTACGAATGGGATGGCGTCGATAGCGACTGTGTGGCGAAAGACGAGGACGACGCATGGGATTACGCGGGGGAAATCTGCGGCTATCAGGAGGACTTCATCGACCGGGCGCGCGACCTGCTCGAAGTGGCACGCAAGGCGGTAAACGAATGAGCAAGGCAATCCGATATGTCGAGTGCGCCCACTGCGGCGAGACGGTGGGCAGCTATTACGTCACCTGCCCTTACTGCGGGTATCGGCTGGTGGACGCGAAGCAAGCCGTAATGATGGGTTTGTCATGGTGACGCTTGACCCGCCACCGGACTTGTTGGAGATCGCCGAAGCCCTGGACGCGATGGCGAAACCACACGTGGGAAGCGGCTGGGCGAACACCAACTACACCGACCTGCCCTGCACCACGCCACGGCAGGAGGCAATCTGGATGGAATTCAACGGCATCACAAGAGGGGAGGATTGATGGCAAGGCGCGGTTACGTGCAATTGGCCAATGGCTTCTATCTCAACCGGAAGGTACGCCGGTTGCGTCGCACCATGCCCTCTGCCGTCAGTGCGTTCGTCGTCATGCTTTCCTACTGCGGTGACAACCTCACGGACGGCTTCGTGGACTCGGACACGGCGGAATTCGTGCTCGACATCACCACGCAGGAGCTTGACGCTTTGCAGCAGGTCGGATTGATCGAGGCCGTGGATGGCGGCTATGTCATCCACGATTATCTCGAACATAATCGGAGCCGTCAGCAGGTGATGGCCAAGCGCAAGCGTGAGCATGACCGGTATTCTGCTGGCAGTCTGCCGGCAGAAATTGCGCAGACTGCCGGCAGAATCGAAACAGAATCGGGACAAACACCAGAACACCAGAACACCAGAACCCAAAAGAAAGAGAAAGAAGAATATTCTTCTTCTTTCTCCAAAGAAATCGGGCTGAACGACTTCGAGCTGGTCAGGGAGAAAACCCACGCCAATGCCGCCATAATCCGCGATTACCCGAATCTCGACCTGTCAGACGCGTGGAACGCATTCTTAAGCCGACATTATGGCGAAAACCGCACGATAGCCGACTGGACGCGCCTGTGGAAGGGCTGGTGCCAACGCAGAGCCAAAATGAGCGGCATACCACCCTCGAAACGCCACGTGCACACGTGGAAATGCTCTCACGTGCTCGAAGCGCTCGGACGCGACGAAGAAACAGCACAGGCAGACGAAAAGGCCTGCGAATTAGCCGACAGACTCAACAAGGAGAAATCATGAAACACGAACCGGTAATCATGTACAGCCGAGAATGGTTGGAACACGAGCGCCGCAAAGCATGGCAGGAAGGCTACGCGGCCGGATGGAAAGACCAGGAATGCGACTTCCCGCCACACACCACAGAAAACCCATATCTGGAGACCAAATGACCAATACCGAGAAGACAATAATCTGCACCGTCATCACCTGCATGCTCATCATCTTCCTCGCCATCGGCACATGCATCTCCATGCAGTGGTACACGTCCACCCACCACGATTTTCAAATGGAGACGGTCAAGACCGGTGACGTGACGTGGGCATGCCTCAAAGACCGAGGCGCATACATCGGATGCAACACAGTGGAGGAATACAAGTGAAGAAAATACTCGAAGACATGATCATCAAGTGGCATCAGGCCGGTTACGCGCTCGACGAGATCGCGCCGCTCGTGCCGCAAGTGCCGAAAGCCGAAATCGCCGCACTCATCCGCCAGCACGACAAGGAGACCAGACTTTGACCAACTGCCAGCACTGCCGGAAGCCAATGAAGCCGGTGGCCGCGAATCTGCTCTGCGCCAGCTGCCGAGAAAACTACTGGCAGCTGATCCGCCAGCTCGGACACGTCCAACTGCCCGCCCTGCGGAGCATCATGCTCCGACAGGCCCGCATCGGCACCCCAGCACACACGCCAAGCCGAGGCAACGCACCAATACCCATCGACACCCACGCTCAAGACCTCATCGCAGACAGCGAAGCATGGTTGGCGGAACAGGCGGGCAAAATACGCGCCGCATACGCTGGATACGACTGGCGGAAAGCGTGGTTCGCCATAATCAGCAACCGGCGCACCATCCTCGACATGAGCACTGCAGCAGACGATTACGCAGCCCTGGAACACATCAGCCGACGCAACGAGACGGCCTTGACACCAGAAGAGGCAATGGTCATCATCGGCACATGCCCACAATGCGGCCACCAAGCCACCAGCACGCCACAGGCCGACGAATGGACATGCCCGCACTGCAAATGGCAAGGCGGAGTCCAAGCCATCAAAGCCACCCGCGACAACAAACTCTGGCAACTCGAATACACCGGAAAACCAGTCGAAGTCGCAAGATACCTCTCCAAAATGGACATCCACTGCACAAGCGACCAGATCCGCCAATGGCTCACCAGAGGCAAACTCCACGCCACGCCGACAAAACACAAAGGAGAGTACGTGTTCAACCTCGGAGAAATAACCGCCATGCTTGACTGTCACAATTAAAATGCTATACTGTCGTACAGTAGTAAAATGGTTCAGCCTGAAAGGGCTGGGCCATTATTAATATCAGCTTCGGTAGCTCAGTGGCAGAGCACGAGGGATAGCACAGATACCAGAGGACGGATACCAAACCGGCCATGGCTTCATGATTCTTTGCGAATGCCCGTGATCAGAGATAGTGCATCCCACACCATGCGCTGGTTCGACTCCAGCCCGAAGCACCACAAGGCGGTGACCACATGCCAGGAAGAACGCGCAAGACCAGCCGCCAATTCGAAAAAGACAAGGCCACATTCTTCACACAATGCAAGGCACAGCATGCAGTCTGCTGGTTGTGCGGCATGCCAATCGACTACAACGCAGTCAAGAACACCACAGATGACTCATTCAATCTCGATCACATGTTCCCGGTCAGCAAGCATCCCGAACTCCAATTCGACCCAGCAGGCTTCAAGCCGAGCCACACCAGCTGCAACCGCTTGAGAGGCAACCAAGATCCACCAGCGCCAATCGGAACACTCTCAAGACAATGGATAACAACAGCATGAGCCCAACACGAGGGGTAGGGGCGGTGAAATCGTAAAACCAACGCGATGGGGGTCTACGTCCCGCGTGGTCGGTCTTCCTCTCCCCGACGAGTGAAATTGTTGGCGGGTCGCGCGCGATGGCAGATTAGGGGGTGTTTTCGATGAGTGCGAAGTTTCCGAGTCGGAATGTGGCGGAGGCGTTGGAGCGTTCGTTGAAGAACGCTGACCTCAAGGCTGTGAATTCTGCTGTTGTCGCTGCGGCTCGCGTGTTGGCTGAGCGTATCGATTATCTGACGTTCTCCGGTTTTGTCGATGAGAACGGCAAGCTCGACAACGTTTCGCTGCCGACGTTCCTCAAATATTGTCAGTCGCTTGGTTTGACGGTTGATGCTCCGGCTAAGGTTGGTCGGCCTGCGAAGCCGAAGGTTGAATCGAAGCCGGAGGCGCGTAAGAGCGACAAGGTTGTGCAGATGGAAGATTTCATGAAGCGTTTCGGCTAGGAGGCGTTCGATGGTGTCGGAAGATTTGAGTGTTTTCGGTGCCATCGATGATGAGAAGCATGGTGTGACCCTGCCGCGTATTTATACTCCGCCGCTTCGCCCATTGGACAAGAACACTTCTAATGGCTTCGCTGTGATCGCGTTCGCCGAGATCATGCTTCACGTGCATCTCTATCCGTGGCAGTGCTGGCTGCTGGTCCATGCCTTGGAATTGCTTGAGGATGGCAGCTATCGCTTCCGCAAGGTGATTGTGCTTGTGGCCCGCCAGAACGGCAAGACCACGCTGATGGGCGTGCTTGCCGCGTGGTGGCTGTTCGTGGACTCCAACAAGCATCCGGACAGGGTTCCGCCCGTGAAGTTTCTGGTGGTCGGTGCGGCGCAGACGTTGGACAATGCGAAGGGTCCTTACAATCAGGTCAAGGAGTGGTGCAATCCTCAGCCTTCGACTGATGAGGAAGCGGATCTGGTGATTCCGGATCTTGCCGCGATGACGCAGAAATTCGTTAACACGAACGGCGAGGAGGCGATCATCACCCGCTCGAAGGCCCGCTATATCGTCCGCGCCGATAAGAATATTCGCGCGAAGAGCGCCGCCCGTGTGGTGTTCGATGAGTTGCGTGAGCAGCATACTGATGATGGCTGGAATGCCGTCAGCCAGACCACGAAGGCAGTCTGGTCGAGCCAATTGTGGGGCATTTCGAACGCTGGCGACTATCGTAGCGTCGCGCTCCGCAAGCAGGTGGACAAGGGCCGTAAACTCGTGGACGCTTGGAAGCAGTATGTGGCTGATGGTGTGGATGCCGCCGAGGCTTTCGCCAATGGCGAGCAGGACGGCAGCTTCGGATATTTCGAGTGGTCGGCGCCTGACAAGTGCCCGGTGGATGATGCCGACGCGATCCGCCAGGCGAATCCGTCGCTCGGCTATGGGCCGATGACTGTTATGTCGGTTCGGTCCGATATCGATGGCATGACCGAGGCGGCGTTCCGTACGGAAGTCCTGTGCCAGTGGGTCACGGCTGACATCATTCCTTTTATCAATCCGAAAATGTGGGCCAGCGGCATCGACTCGCGTTCCACGATTCCGAATGAGAATCGTGTCGTGCTGTCCGTGGACACGTCGGCCGACCGTAAGACCACGTATGTGGCCGCTGCCGGAATGCGTGCGGACGGGTTGCCGCACGTGGAGTTGATCGCTCGTCGTGACGGCATGCTGTGGGTGCCGCATTATCTCGACCTTTTGCAGGAGTGTTGGCCGCATGTCACGGAGATCGCCGTGCAGGGCAAGGGCTGTCCGGCAGTGGACTTCATCGACCCGCTCATCGAAAAAGGGTGGACGGTGCATCTCATCGAAGGCTTCCGGCTGGGCGCGTGCTGCGGCCGTTTCCATGATCGTGTGCGTGAGGGCAAGCTGCGGCATCTTCCGCAGCCAGCCATCGAACAGCAGGTTTCCGTGGCCGTATCCCGGCGTCTTGGCGAAGTCGAGGTGTGGGACCGCACCAAGTCCGCATTGCAGATTTCCGGCTTGGTTGCCGAATCGCAGGCGCTTTATGCGCTGGAGACCATGCAGGCTGAAACGCTTAAACCGAAATACGAGCCCTCGCAAGGCGTGAGGGTCAGATTCTAGATTCTTCACAAAGAGGGGAGTATTGATGGGATTCCTTGACCGGCTCCTCCACAATAACGCCGCAGCTATCGGCATGAAGATGGCCGAGGCCGACGCACATCCGACGCCAGCGACAAGCATTCCACTCGCCAACGGCGACAGTTGGCCGTCCGACATGGACTTTTACGGGTACGCGTCCGGCGCCTACTGCAGGGAGTATGCGGTGCGTGTCGTGGTGGACTTCATCACCCGCAACATCGCCTCGCTGCCATTCAAGGTGTATCGGAAGAACGCCGATGGGGATGCCGAGGAAGTCTCCGACGGCGCTCTTGCCGATTTGATGAAGCGTCCTTCTCCTCTTCCTGGAATGACACGCTACCGTTTCATTAGCACGCTGCTTCGTGACATGCTGCTCGATGACCGGTGGCTCATGCTCCTGGGCGTGAACGGTGGCCGTTTCACGCTCCGTCGCATACCGTCTGACTGCTATCAACTGTCGGGTAACGCTTTCGGCGAGATTACCGGCGTGAATCTGCTGACGATGGACAGTCAGCAGGCCATGCATTTCGATCTGCCTGATCCTCGCGTGCATTTGGATGTCGGCTTTATTTCCGGCCTCCAGTTCGGCGATAGTGTGACCAACGTGCTTCGTCCGCTCTTGGCGGAGGCGAAGGCGATGGCTTCCTACCGGCGCAATATCGCCAAGAATGGCATGCAGGCCGGTGGCTACGTCTTCCGGCCGAAGGAGATGCCGTGGCTGTCGCAGGATGATTACGACGATTTCACCAATGGATTGCGTAATTTCATTCAGAATGGTGGCCGTGAGGGTGGCTGGCCTGTCCTGAAGGACGGCATGGAGATGCGCCCTTTGGACAATGTCTTCAAACCGGTGGACGTGAACGATTTGGAGGCGCGCGACCGTATCAATATCGCGGTGTGCAATGCCTTCCAGATTTCGCCGGAAAACGTCGGCTTCCGAACCGGCACCAATTCCAACATCAGCGCGTTCAAAGAGCAATTGTGGAATGTTGAGCTGATGCCATACATCGTGGCATTGGAAGAGGCGCTGAATCTGAGCCTTCCCGAGGCCGTGAGCGAGCCTGACTGCTACATCAAGGCCAACGTTGACGCGAAACTACGTGGAACCACGTCCGAACAGTATCAGGCGCTTTCCACGGCTACCGGGCGTCCTTTCATGACCACGAATCAGGCGCGTCAGATTCTGGACATGCCGCGCGTGCCAGGTGGCGACCAGCTCATCACGCCATTGAATGTGAGCGAGGGCGGCCAGCCCAGCCCGCAAGACGGCGGCAAGACGCAGAACGCGCAGGAGAACAATCCGGTCAACGGCGAGGACGCGAAGGCGATGCTTGCCGAATTCAAACGGCTTTACCGGTATGACGCGCAATTCCACGCCGAGTGGGACGCGCTTACCAAGGAGGAAACATCATGAGGCTTGATTTCAAGGGCTTCGAGCTGAAATCCCTTGATGACAGTCAAGGCGAGGGCGTGTTCAGCGGCTACGCCTCGACGTGGGACAAGGATTTGTACGATGACGTGATCGTCAAGGGCGCTTTTGCCGATACTTTGCAGAACGATTTCCAAGGTTCCGGCGCTGGCATTCCGATCCACTGGCAGCACAAGGACGACAAGCCGACCGACATCATCGGCGAGACGCTGAGCGCAGTGGAGGACGAGCATGGACTGCTCGTCACCGCCCGTCTTGACCTTGACCTTCCGGAAGGCAAGCGCGCCTATGAGCTGCTGCAGCGTGGCCTTATCCATCAGATGAGCATCGGCTTCATCGCCGAGGAGACCGCTTTCGTGCAGGACGGTAAGAGCGCTTGGGACGGTTACCGTGAGATTCGTCAGGTGAAATTGTTCGAGATTTCCCTCGTGCAGGTCGCCGCGAATCAGGGCGCCGAAGTGCTTGAAGTCAAGAGCGGTAGAGCCATCAGCGCCTCCAACGAGAGCAAGCTCCGTGCCGCCCTCGACAGCCTGCACGAGGTTCTTGATGGCATCGATTCCGACAACAAGAAGCCGGACGATTCGTCTGATGACTCCACGGATGATTCCGGCGACGAGCCAGACGATTCCACGGATGACCCGAAGAAGAAAGACCAGAAAAGCTTTGACCAGCAGTGGGCCAAGGAATACCAAACCATCAGCGACTTCTTCTCGCTGGAACACTAACCGAAAGGAGTGCCATGAATCTCATGGACAATCTCGCCGCCGAGAAGAAGGCGGCACAGTCCATCCTCGCCAAGGGAATGGATAACATCACCGAAAAGGAGCAGGAAGAGCTCAAGCAGCATTACGCCGAGGCGAAGAAGCTGCAGGAGCGCATCGACCTGTTCAAGGAAGCCGGAGAAGGACTCGACCGTCTCGCCGGAACCTCGAAGACCGAGCATAAGACCGCCGAGGCGAAGACAATCGGCGACTTCTACGTCAAGTCCCTGCAGGAGAAGGGCTTGAGCGTGCTCGCAACCAAGGGAGGCTTGTTCTCCACTCCGGAATTCAAGGCTGCTTCCGACACTCAGGTCACAGGTGGAGCGTCCGGAGCCTACGCGCCGTTCCTTACTGAAACCGATCAGAACGGCGTATGGCCGTATGAGCGTCCGCTCGTCATCGCCGACCTTTTCGCGTCCGGCACCATGAGCGGCACCACCATCAAATATCCGGTCTACGGCTCCCTCGAAGGCAACGCCACCACCGTCGCCGAGGGCGCGCAGAAGCCTCAGATTCACATGCCGGATCCGACTTGGGTGTCCGACAGCCTGCACGAGGTCGCCGCATGGTGGAAGATCACAGACGATATGGCGGAAGACCTGCCGTTCGTCGTGTCCGAGATCAACCAGCACGCCCAGTACAACCTGAAGCTGCAGGAGGAGATTCAACTCCTGTCCGGCGATGGCACCGACCCGAATCTCAATGGCATTCTGAACCGTGAGATCCAGTCCAAGGGTCAGGCCGCGGACTCCGATCCGGACCGTATCTTCGCGGCCACCACGGATATCGCCACCGCGACCGGCTTCTCCGCCGACGCCGTGGTCATCAACCCTGCCGACTATCAGACAATCCGCCTGTCCAAGGACGCGAACGGCCAGTATTTCGGCGGTGGCTTCTTCGCCGGCCAGTACGGCAACGGCGGCATCATGCAGAACCCGCCGCTGTGGGGACTGCGCACCGTCGTCACCGAGGCGATGACCAAGGGGACCGTGCTCGTCGGCGCGTTCAAGGCAGGCGGCACCATCTACCGCAAGGGCGGCCTGACCGTCGAATCCACCAACAGCCACGAAAACGACTTCACCAACGACAAGATCACGTTCCGAGTTAAGGAACGCCTCGCCCTGCAGGTCAAGTACCCCAAGGCTTTCGTCAAGGTGTCCCTCGGCAAGGCCGGAAAGTGAGGTGAACCGTGAAGCAGTATCGGCTGGCCGACACATCCAAGGCCAAGGTGGACGCTTCGACTTACATCGAGGACGTGCTCTTCGTGGACGGCAATGACAATCCGGTGAACGTCACCGGCGGTTCCACTTCCACGCCGTATGTGCTTCCCGCGGCCGCTGAGAACGCTCTCGGTGGCGTGAAGCTGGCGAATGTCACGATCTCCGGCACTGCGAACGCCTCCGTCGCGGCTGCTGCCTCCACCACTCCGACGAAGGCAGAGTACGACGCGCTCGTGGCCGCGTACAACGATCTGGCGCAGCGTGTCAATGCTCTTGTGGCTGGTCTTGTGGCTGCTGGCGTGGTGAAGACGAGCTGAGACGGGAGGTCGGCATGATTGACGTGAATGTGATTCCTGACATGATTGCCGACCCTTCGGCTTTCGAGGATGACGCGCAGTTTCGGCTTAAGGCGGCGCAGGCGGCCATCCGCCGTGAATGTGGTTGGCATGTCATGCCGAACACGGAATTGTCCGGCGTGCTCAACTCGCGTGGCGGCATGGTGATTCGACTGCCCGCCCGTCATGTGACGAGCATCGAATCATTGACCGACCGTGATGGCAACAAGCTGGCTTATGCCTATGATCCTGATACTGGTCTTGTGGAGTCCTTGTCTGGCGGCTTTCCCGCTGGCATTGCGGCCATCCGCTACGAGATTCACGCGGGCTATGATGACGCGCCGGACGTGCAGTCGGTGCTTATCAGCGCCGCGAAACGTGCCGGCATGAGTCCGCTTGGGCTTATCACCTCGCAGTCAACGAATGGCAGCAGCGCGAGTTTCGACGTCGTGTCGCTCATGCAGGAGGAACGGGACAAGCTCAAACCCTACAAGCTTGGAGGGTTGCCGTGAGCCTGATCGACGACCTGAACTCCGCTGTCGGCGTTTCCGCCATGGCTGGGGCCACGCGCTTTATTCGACTGCGCGCCAAACGCAAGGCCAATCCGTACAATTCGGCGCAGAACGAGCCAGACTGGAGCGTGCCTCCGGACGAGCTAGCCATCACGGGCGCCCTCGCCTCCAGCTCCAGCATGCGCACGCCGGACACGCTCGACACACGAACCGCATCCACAGCGTACCTCACCATCCCGGATTCGACAGCCGACGTGAAAATCGGCGACCGGATCCGCGCAGACCCCGACGACGGACGCTTGTGGGAAGTCGACGGATTCCCCTCGAAGGACGCGAACGCGTTCACCGGCTGGCGTCCGACCTTGGAATGCCGTCTGACGGAAAGAAAGGGCTGACAATGGCGAAAAGCAGGATATCGGTCAACTTCAACCAGAAATTCTTCGACGAGATTCTCAACAGCGCCGGAGTCAAGTCGCTCACCACGCTGGCTGCGGACAGGGCACTCGCCTACGCGAAGGCGTCAGCTCCGGTAGATACCGGCGCATACCGCGACGGCCTTGGAATCGAGGAGGTTAAAAGGGAGCACCGAACGACCGTCATGGTCGTCGGCCACGACTCTAAGACCCTGCTCGTGGAGTCGCGGACCGGCAATCTGGCCAAGGCGTTGAGGAAGGCGAGGGTCTGATGGCAAGCGTCATTCCACCAGACCTTGAGCTGTTCCTTACCGGATGGCTGCGCTCCAACATCACGGACGTCGCGGGCCTGCAGGTCGGAAACCGCATTCCGGATGGTTACGACGGTTCCTATCCGCTCGTGGTCGTGCGTGATGACGGCGGCACGCAATCCGCCGACCGTGTGACGTTCGACAGGTCGATAGGCGTCAACGTGCTCGGATGGACGCGCAACGATACGAAACCATGCCGTGATCTGGCGGCCCGCGTGTACGGGCTGCTGACCGGCGAGCCCGGCATCCTCATCGGATTCGCCGAAGGCAGCCGCATCTGCGCCGTCGTGTCTGACGGATGCAACGGCCCGTACCCGGTCGGCGAGGACGCGGCATGGTGCCGCTACTACATGACCGTCGAATATTCGACGGCCGGAATCAGACAACCATAGAAAGGAAACGCCATGGCCAAAGACAGTCAGGGCATGGATCTGGGACAGGTGGAGGCGCTCGTCACCGCCGCCATCATGATCGTCCCGTACTCCACCGAAAACAAAATCACGCCGGAGATGATCGCATCAAGCAATGCAACGCCGGAACTTCCGGCCGCCTACAATCGGTCGACCGCATGCATCGGACTCGTCAAGTCCGACGGCGGCAATCAGGATTCGCGCGACGGCGACGACCCGCTGGAGTTTTTGCAGGACGGTTACAAGAAGCTGCCGTTGGCGACCAGCCTCACGCAGACGTTCAGTCCGGCCGAAAACAACGCGCTGACCCGCAAGATCACCATCGGCGAGCCGGACGCGCAGGGCGTCTACCACGTGGCCGACATCATCCAGGACGCGAAATGGATGGTGTACGAAGAGGAGACGTTCGACACCGGGCGCGTCCACCGTCGTGCCGGCGTCATGCAGGTCACCGGCAACGAGCCGGACCAGCAGGAGCGTGGCTCGGTCACCGGCCGCGCATTGACCGTCGAATGGATGAAGGATCCGCTGTATGTGGATGCGGAGCATCCGAACACCCGCTGGATCGAAAGCTGGTACGACCCAAAAGCGTGACGGCGGTGGCCGTGACCTCGGCTGACGGCAACACGAAGCCGTCGGTCGTCCAAGGCGCGAAGCTCGCGCTCAAGGCCGTCGCCACACATGTGGACAAGACCACCGTGGACGTGACCGGACAGGCCACATTCAAGTCCAAGGATGCAGGCGTGGCGACCGTCGAGGGAGGCACGCTAACCGCCGTCAAGGCCGGAAGCGCGAGGCTCAACGCCACATATGACGGCGTGACCTCACCAGATCTGACGGTCACCGTCACCACACGCGCCGCCTGACCGGCGGACGAAAATCTTCCCGGACCGCCCATCTCGCCTGTCTGCGCGGTCCGGGACTTCTTTTTTCACGGCAGGCAGGCGAAAAGCAGATAGGACAAGACAATGACTTCAACTTCCACCGACTTCAAGCCGACCGTCGAGGATTTCGACCAGTGGACGGAGAAAAACGATGAGGAGGCGTTCGCCTCCATTGCGCAGAACTACAAGGTGCGCCACATCATCAAGGGCGATGTGTATTGGGCGCTCGTGCCTGGCGGACGCACGTACAAGCTTCCACTGTCGATGAGCATCGACGATTTCACCAAACTGTCGAACACGTCCGACGATACGGAGAGCGTCGAACAGCTCAAACGCATTCTAAGCGCCTTCGCTGGCGACAAACAGGCGAAAGCGCTGAACGGCGAACCGGTGCAGGTGGTGTTCAACCTCCTGTCCGACTACGGCGACGCGGTAGTGCGCGCGCAGGGAGCCTCACTGGGAAAATCCAATGGTTCGCCCGCCAGCTCGCCGACCACGGGAGCGTGATCCGAGCCGATTTCACGGCACGTGGCTGGAGCCTGCAAACCGACCTTGGCGGCAGGCTCCGCTACGGCGACGCGATAGCGCTGCTCGAACAGCTCATTGGAGACCCGTCAACCTACACAGGCGCGGAGCTCAACGGCCTGGACTATCCGGCCCGTTGGGGCGAGATGCTGGTCATCTACGCGCTGGGCGGCGAAGAGTATCCGAAACCTTTCGATTCGCTTGCGAAACGATTGCGGGCGGACAGGGAGAAGGCCGAGCGTGAGCGGCTGCGCGAACAGACCAAGGGCATGAGCCCGGTATTCCGGACTCTTTACGAAGACTGAATAACTGAATAGTGGAGGTTCCGCATGGCGTTCGGCAGCGAACTTGGTTCCGCGCATATCAGCGTGTTCCCTTCCATGAAGGGTTTCCGCAGCACGGTCAACAAGGAGGTCGGCGCGAGCGGCAAGGCCGCGTCGAAGACCTTCGATTCGAGCATGAACGGCGGCAAAAGCGGCGGACTGTTCGGACGCGCGTTCAAAAACGGGTTCAAACAGTCGGCGAACGCGTTCGGCGCGGACGTGCTGAAATCCTATGAGCGTGACGTGGCGAAATCCACGGCCGCATACCGTCAGTCCATGCTCCAGCAGAAGGCCGCGGCGAATCAGGTGCGTGCCGCCGAGGAAAGCGTCGCCAATGCCGTCGCCAAGCACGGCGAGGGCAGCACGCAGGCCGAGGCCGCGACCATCAGACTCGAACAGGCGCGGCTGAAGCTGTCCACCATGACCGACCGGGCGACGCAGGCCGAGAACCGGTTGAAGGATGCGCAGAAGGCGCTCAAGGACGCGCAGGACAATCTCGCTTCCAGCAGTGGTTCGCTTGGATCGGCGTTCAAGAATCTTGGTTCGGCGATAATCCAGCCGGTCTCCGGCGCGTTCGGACGGGTCAAAAACGCGGCAACGTCGGCGTTCTCCGGCATCGCCACGAAAGCCCGCGACGGCATGAGCGCTGCCGGCGCTGCCATGCAATCCACCGCGTCACGTCTTACCGCGCCATTGTCTGCGAAGTTCTCCGCGATGAGCTCGGCCATCGCGGCAAGGATCCCAGCGCCTTTCAAAAACGTCAGCAATGCCATCGGCGGCTATCTCGGCAACGTCGGCGGCGCGGTCGGCGGCGTGCTTTCGCAGATTCCCGGAGCCGCCGGCAGTGTCGCGTCTGCGATAGGCTCCAAGCTCAAAAGCGGAGCCGACACCGCATGGAATGCGATCAGCTCCATGTCTGGCAAGGCCGTCGGCGCGTTGAAGGGTGTTGCCACTGTCGGACTTGCAGGCGTTGGCACCGCCGTCGCGGCTTTGGCAGGCGTCGGCAAGAGCGCTCTCGACGCATACGCGACATACGAGCAGGCCGTCGGCGGCGTGGACACGCTGTTCAAGGACGCTTCGGGCACTGTGCAGAAATACGCGGCGGAAGCGTACCGGACAGCCGGAGTGAGCGCCAACGAGTACATGACGCAGGTCACGAGCTTTTCCGCCTCGCTGATCAGCTCGCTCGGCGGCGACACTGCGAAGGCCGCGGAACTCGGCAACACCGCCATGGTCGACATGTCGGACAACGCCAACAAGATGGGCACCGACATCGAGTCCATCCAGCAGACCTACCAGTCTCTGGCGCGCGGCAACTACGCCATGCTCGACAATCTGAAGCTCGGCTACGGCGGAACGAAATCCGAGATGGAGCGTCTGATCCAGGACGCGAACAAGGTCAAGCAGGCGAACGGGGAGATGGGCGACCTGTCCATCGACAAGTTCTCCGACGTGGTGCAGGCGATCCACATCATGCAGGAGCAGATGGGCATCAGCGGCACCACCGCCAAGGAGGCCGCGACAACCATCGAGGGCTCTGTCGGCATGATGAAGGCCGCATGGCAGAACTGGCTGGCGGAGCTCGGCAAGGACAATGCCGACATCAACGGATTGACCAAGCAGCTGGTAGATTCGGTCGGCACGGTCATCGAGAACGTGGGTCCGCGCATCGCGCAGATCATCACCGGCATCACCGCCGCACTGCCACAACTGTTCTCCTCATTGGGCAGCACGCTGCCGGCACTGGTCATGCAGATTCTTCCGCCAGTGCTCGGAGCGTTGGGACAGCTCGGCACGATGCTGCTGACCAGCGCGATGACATGGATCTCGACGAGCCTGCCCCAGCTGCTCGCCCAGTTCCAATTGTGGGTCACGTCGACCCTGCCGTCGTTTTTGCAAACCGGATTGACGATGGTCACGAACCTCTTGCAGGGCATCGTGCAGGCATTGCCTCAGATCGCGTCCACGGCGGTGACCGTGCTGACGACGCTGCTGGATGGATTGTCGGCCCAGTTGCCGCAGCTCATCCCTATCGGCATCAACGCCGTCCTTAACCTCGTGCAAGGCATCCTCAACAACCTGCCGCAGATCATCGACAGCGGTTTGAAGCTTATCCTCGGACTGGCGCAGGGCCTCATCAACGCCATGCCGGACTTGGTAGGCAAGGCTCCGATCCTTATCGGACAACTGGTCGGTGGCATCATCAATCGTCTCCCGCAGATCCTGCAGGCTGGCGTACAGCTGCTCTTCGCACTGGCCAACGGTTTCATTTCGTCGGTTCCACGGCTTATCGGCGCCATCCCCGGCATGGTCGGCCAGATCATGCGCGGTTTCACATCGGTTAACTGGGGGAGCGTCGGCCTGAATATCATCACGGGTATCGCGACCGGCATCGCAGGCGCGGCAGGCAGACTCGTGACCGCCGCAGTCAACGCGGCCACGAACGCGTTGGATTGGGTGAAACGCAAGCTTGGCATCCATTCTCCGTCACGCGTGTTCCGCGATCAGGTCGGTGAGATGATCGGCGAGGGCATGGCGGTCGGCATCGACGAGAGCGCGTCGAAGGTGAGGAAGGCTGCCGGACGATTGACTGGCATTCTACCTTCGCAGGACGCCTCGTATTCCGTCGGCGTCGCCAACGCCTCGCGTGGCGTTAACGCTGCCTCCTACGGCAATGGGGGGAGCGTGACGAACATCACGCAGACGTTCAACTATCCGGCCATCGCGCCGACGAGCATTTCCACGCAGCAGAAGCTGCAGACAGCGGCCATGCCGCAATGGTAATCGGAAGGAATCCGGATGAAGGTCAGCTATTCTCTCAACGGCCAGCCGCTCGATTCCGAGCGGATGCGCGTGCTTGTAGGCACGACGCACTACACGGCGCTGTCGCCGATCGTGGACACCGTGCAGGTGCCTGGACGGCATGGCGTCATCGTCGGCTCGTCCATTCCGGTGTTGGATGCTCCGGAGCTGACAGTCAAGGTCGCGGCGTGGGGTGCTGATTCCGATTCGCTGATCGCGCGTTTCCGTGCCATGTGCCTGTCTGCCGCGAAGCTCACGCTCGGCAGAACGGAGACAACGGAGAGCGGCTATTCGCGCAGCATGGTCACTCGCGTCGTGTGCACGTCCTGCGAGCCGGACGATGATGAGAGGCCGTCCAGCGACCTGCGTGTCATGACCGCAGTTTTCCAATTGCCGGACGTGTTTTGGCGTGGCGTGCAGTGGCAGGAGGCGACGTTGGCCGCGTCGGGCGGCAGGCTGCTGCCGGGCGGGGTCTCCAAGCCGAGTAGCAAGGGGTATTGGACGCGCTGGCAGGGATTGCCTAACGCCAGTCCTTCCGAGCTTTTCGACATCATGCCGGACGGCTGGCTGTCCAATGCGCCAATCGGCATACTGGTCTTGCGTTTCGGCGCAGTCACTGGTGTGACCATCAGTGACCCGGTGAGTGGCACGAATCTGCTGTGGGGCGGCAAACGTGACGCCTCGCGTCCTTATCTTTTCGTCGATGTGGCTAATCGCAAGGCGTGGACGGCGGCCAATGCCGACGCATGGTCCGGTGGTACGGATGCGTCGAATGGCATCGACTGGACCACGGATCCATTGCAAGTGTGGCCCGCGATCGATTCTGGCGATTATCGCCTCGCAATCAAACAGACCGGCAGCGCCGACAAGGTGGTCTGCCGGTTTTTGCAATCCTGGGAGTGATTCATGGCAAAGACTTTGCACGCGCGTCTCGTGGCCTATCGTCCATTCGGTGACCGACTCGGTGTGCTGGCCGAGCCGGTGAGCTTCAGCGCGTCCATGCTCCACAATGATGATGGCGCAATCAGCATCGAATACTCGCTGCTGTCCGGTGACGCTCAGGCTTTCGACCGCGAGCTTACGGACGGCCTCGAAGTGGCAGTGGAAGTCTCGGACGGTAGTGGCTTCAGGGAGCCGGATAATGCGCGATTCGTCATCACGGGCCGCTCCGGTAAGACGGATGACCGCACCAAGACCGTCACCTACAGTGGCCAGTCGATTGGCTGGCTGCTGTCAAAGGCGGAAAACAATGATTCCTCGCACCTCATCGCCGATGGCGATAACAAGGGTAAAAGGCCATTTTATTCGTCCAATCCGGGCACGATTCTCAAGACCCTGCTTGACGAAAACCGGGCGCGTGGTGGCGTGGCCACTGGTCTGACCTTGGGCTTCGGCACCGCCAAGGACGCAGGCGGCGCGGCATGGGCGAAAAAGTACACGCTCTATTATTCTCTTGGCACGGATCTGCAGACCATCCTGAGTGCTCTCGTCAATGGTGGCGGCTGCGACTGGCGCACGTCCGGCAGGACGCTCAAGCTGTGGAATGCCGACAGCACCGCCTTGAGCCGCGACCTGAGCAAGAGTATTGTGCTGCAGCTTGCGCGTGACATCAGCGAAGCACCCTTCGAGGAGTCCATCGCTGACCTCGCGTCCACCATCCTCGTCGAGGGAGACAATAACCTGCTCTTCCGCATGGATAATCCGGCCGCGCCGACTCCGTGGGGCAAGTGGGAAAGCTACAGCAGCCAGGGCGGCGTGTCAGATAAGGACACCGCCCAGGCATTCATGCAGAGCACTTTGGATGACGCGGCGCGAGTGCGTGGCCAGTACACGCGCGATCTGGTGACCGCGAATGTGGATAATCTGCCGCTCATTGACTATCACGCCGGTGACTGGATTACCGCCCCTACCGTGGCTCACGGCGAGAAGGTGCGCGTGCAGGAAATCGACCTGAGCATGCGCCAGAACGAGGGCCTATCCTGCTCAATCGCTCTGAATGATATTAAGTATGACGCTTCGGTGCGTCAGGCGAAGAAAATCAAGGGCATCACCGGTGGCGCGGCATTGGCCGGCAGTGAGAGCGGAACCACTGTCTCCACTGACCATGATCATCGCGTGCCGAAGGCGCCGCAGGGTCTGGTCGTGCAGACCGACGCCTACATTGGCTCGGACGGTTTCGCACACGGCTTGGCCACCGCCATGTGGTCTGCTGTGACCGAAGCCACGAATAACACGGCCATCGAAATCAGCAATTACGCCATCGAGTGGCGCAAGCATGTGGATGGTGCGCCGTGGCATTCGGCGGGCACGACGGATAAGACGCAGCTCGGCTTCGGCGGTCTTGACTGTGGCACACAAATTGAGGTGCGCGTCAGGGCTGTGCCGACGTATTCGGACAAGCTTGGCGAATGGTCGAGCATCGTCGTGGCCACCGTCGAATCCGATACGACGCCGTGCTCAGTGCCCTCCAAGCCGACAGTCTCATCCAAGCTAGGCGTGGTGACCGTCCACTGGGACGGCAAGACATCCACTGGCGCGTCGATGGAATCGGATTTCGACCATATCGAGGTGTGCGAGGGCGTCAATGCCGCTGGAATGCAGGTCATCAGCGCCAATCAGTCGGGGCAGGGCGCTTACGTCGTCACCGGCCTGACGGCTGGCTCACAGCGCTCTTATGCCTTGCGCTCCGTGGATCATGCGGGCAATAAGTCTGACTGGTCTGCGATTGCCACTGTGACCGTGGCTTCCGCCGTCTCGCCTGATGAGGTCAAGCAGATTCAAAAGGATTTGGCTGACAATCAGACGGCGTTGAAGGACAATGCGGCGAAGCTGACGCAGGCGCAGAAGGACATCCAAGCCAACAAGTCTAATCTCGACGCGGCGAATCAGACGCTCGCTCAAGCCAAGACCGACCTGACGCAGGCCCGGAAGGATATCGCGCAGACCAAGAGCGACCTGACCACCGCGAATGGCGAGATCAGCAAGGCGAAGGAGTCGGCGGCTCAAGCGTATGCCGAAGCCCACTCAAAGAATCACACTTTCCGTGGGCCTGACGAGCCGAAGGACAATCTGATCGTCGGCGACCTGTGGCTCAAGACGCAGAAATATTGGACGAGGTGGAAAGGCGAGAAAAACAACGGCTCGAGCCTCTTGGCCGACTTCTACACCTACTGGCAGGGCGAAGCCAATAATTCTCCTTCCGCGCTCGTGCCGCTGTCGGATCGCGTGATTGAGACGCTTGTCTGGGATGGCTCCGCGTGGAACCACTTGGGCTATGCCGACGTGGAGAAGAACGCGAACGAAATCGCTCAGGCGAAGTCCGACATCGCGGATAACGCCGCGAAGACCACCGATGCGAAGAAGGCTGCTGAGAATGCCGCTGCCGCCGCGAAGACGGCTCAAGGCACCGCCGACACGGCGAATGGCGCGGCCAAGACGGCTCAGGATACCGCCAATGCGGCTCAGACTGCTGCGAAGAGTGCTACCGCGACTGCCGGTCAGGCAAAGGACGCGGCCAATGCCGCTCAGACCGCTGCCGAGAGCGCGAAGAAGACCGCAGGCAATGCGGAGACGCTGGCTAACACCGCCAATGAGTCCGCCAAGTCCGCCAAGTCCGACGCGGCTTCGGCCAAGACGGACGCGGCCAACGCCAAGACCACCGCTGCCAATGCGTCGAGCGTGGCGACTCAGGCCAAGGCCACCGCCGATAGTGCGGCTCAGTCCGCCACCGATGCGGCCAATGCCGCGCAGAAGGCCAATACCGCTGCCGCTGCCGCAGCTGGCGTGGCTAACGGCAAGGCCGACGTGCTCATCCAGGGCACGGCGCCGGATGCTTCGATGCGCAAGGCTTCGACCTTGTGGATTGACACCACGAATGGCGCGAACACGCCGAAAAGGTGGAATGGCAATTTGTGGGTGGCCGTGACGGATAAGGCCGCTACCGACGCCGCGAACGCCGCCGTCAAGGCCAATACGGCTGCGAAGACCGCTCAGGATACCGCCGACAAGGCTGCGACTGCCGCAGCTAACGCAGCGTCTCAGGCCAATCAAGCCAATGCGGCCGCCAAGAAGGCACAGACCACTGCTGATGGTAAGAATCTGATTTACCGTGGCCCCGACGAGCCGAATCATGATGGCTTGAAGCCGGGGGACATGTGGTGGAGGACCCAGAAGTATTGGACGCGCTGGAAAGGGAAGAAGAACGCAAGCCCATCAATGCTGGCCGACTTCTACACCTACTGGACGGGCGCGCCAAACGCTTCTCCGAGCGTCCTTGTGCCATTGTCCGACCGTGTGGTGGAAGTCCTGACATGGGACGGTACAAGATTCGAGCCATTCGACCTCGTGGCGAACAATATTCTCGCGGCTGGGACGGTGGCGGCGAAGCATCTCGCCGCCGACTCAGTGACCGCTGAGAAGGTCAAGGCTAATGCCATCACGGTGGACAAGCTGGCTGCCAATTCGGTCACGACTGAAAAGCTGGTGGCTGATGCGGTGACCGCCGCGAAACTCGCCGCCGACTCGGTGCAGGCGCGGAACATCGTCGCACTGGCCATCACGTCCGACAAGATTGCCGCCAATTCGGTGACCACTGGCAAGCTCAAGGTCACGGAAGACATGACCGTGGCGCTGCTCAACGTCCACAAGATTCAGGCGTCCGACATTGCGGCTAATGCCGTGACCACTGCCGCTTTGGCTGCTGGCGCGGTAAACGCCGACAATCTGGCCGCTAATTCGGTCAATGCGTCCAAGATTGTGACTGGTGCGATCACCGCCGACAAGCTCGCGGCGAATTCCGTGACGGCTGTCAAGATCGCGGCTGGCACCATCACGTCCGACAAGGTGGCGGCAGGCCAGTTCAAAGGCTACGTCTTTACAGGCGCCGTCTTCCAAAGCTCCGAGGCCGAGAACACCGGCATGAAGCTCAACGGCACCGCATTGCAAATGTGGGACAGCAACCACAATCGCACCGTCTACCTGGACGGCGAGGGCAAGTCGAATGTGCTGACCGGCACTTTCCAAACCCGCACGAGCGGGCACAGGGTGCGCATCAGCCCGGATTATCAGACCTACATCATCGGCGGATCTGAGACTTTCACCGGTGATGGCATCGAATTCCCGGCCTACAACGGGTCCACCGCCTACTTTTCGCATCCGGCCATTGCTTCTGCCATCCAGTCGAATCAGGTCGGCGCGATGGGCGAACTGGACTTGTGGAGCGGACACGTGAGCAAGAACGACCCCGCCGCGTTCATGTCTCTCAGATCGAAGCCGCGCAAGAAAGGCGGTACCGGCAGCGGCGGCGTCACATCCAGAGTGCATGCCGTGGCGAACACGGATTACGACGAGCCGGACGAGAGCAAGAAAAGCAGCGCTTTCCTCACTCTGTCCGGCGATAGCGCGAACGGTTCGGAGTGCTGGCTCGAAGCGCAAGACGCGAACGGCGAGGTCGGAGTCGGCGCGAACATCGGCACCGGATACCTGCATCTCGGCGGCTATCTCGGCGGCATCACGAACCGTCTTACATTCCAGGCCCAGGCTGCGTGGAAGGCGTGGTATCCGAATCCCGGCTCGAAGATTGCGACCGGCGCTTCCACGCAAGTCAATTGCACGTTCAGCCCGACGAAATACGGCCACTATTACGTCGTCGCTAACGCGGACAGCGATTGGGCGGGCATCATCGCGCACCCGGCCAATACGGGCGGCCAGAGCGGCTTCACATTGAAGCTGTATAACGCCGACCAGCCTTGCCCGGTGGATGTTTACGCGGAATTCCTGGCTTATTTGGTCAAATGATTGGGGGCATATTGTCAGCGACTTTCGAAATGGATGATAACGGCTTGTGCATCATCCGCTGTAATCCGCCGGTGAACGGGTCGGACAGCTTCGTCTTCGCGCCTGACGTGATTGCTTCGTGGAAGGCTTTGCTTGGGCTTGTTTCGACCCGTGAAGCGATCGCCGCAATCATGCAGGGCAAGGAGGACACGAGCCGATACGACCACGCCACCGGCAGGGGCGTGTGGACTGGAGCGTTCGAGGCGTTGGAATCGGCGCTGAATGACAGTGCTACCGACGTGTCAATGCTTGCGGCTGATGGGGAAGTGTTGAATGACCCGCTTACTGCCGCACGCAATAAGGCGCGTGAGGGAATGAACCTGCCCACCATGTCGAATGAGACGGATGCGAATCTCATTGCCACACTGGCCGCTGATGATGTTGATTCCGAGCCATCGAGTGGCATTGATATCAGCGTCACCAAGGACATCGAGGGCCTTGACGCTTTCCTATCGGACGAGTCCAGCCAGACCGCACTGGATGAGTGCGAGGAACGGTTCTATGAATCACTCATGCCAAGACAAAACCAACAGAATTAAGGAGATTGATTATGGCCGATGAGACCACTGAAACCACTACTGATACCGCGACTACAGTGACGCCAGCAGAGCCGTCCGGCGTGCTTGACTTGCGGCCACCGAAGGAGTCGGTGCGCGCGGAATTGTGCCGATTGGGATTGGAGTTTTCCAGTTCGGACGGCACTACCGAATCGTGGCGTGATTACCAGCGTGGCGTGCTCGCGACCTTCGATGATTCCGGCACCAGCGTAACCCTCACGGACGTGAAGACGAATCTCGGACGCACCCTCACCTTGGACGAGCTTAAGGCCGTGACTCGTATCGACACGATGACCGCCGCAGACTAACCCGGCATTCCAATTTTTTCAACCCCTGCAATCCATACGGATTGCGGGGGTTTCGTATTTAAGGAGACATTTTGACTCAGATTCCGGCCGACGCGAACGACGTCATCGACACGCTCTCCGCGCAAATCGGCACTCTCAACAAGCAAAACGCAATCCTGACCAGCCAACTCGCGGCGGCCATGAAACTGATCCCGCAGGACGTGCTCGACGCAACCAAGGGGGTGGATGATGACATTGAGGATTAACTGGTTCCCCGACCCGAACATCACGCAGACGGTTAAACCGTATGCGCCGAGCACCGTGAAAGTGGATTTTCCGGTCGTGGCCCGCAGGAACTGGCTGCGCGCGACCGTGCTCACCGTTGGAAACGGTTACGCGCAGTATTCGCTGCAAGGCGACCGTATTCCACCGGCTGGAACCTACCACGTGCACTGCTGTGCCTTCGCGAAGCACGCCAACGCATTCACCAGCGTCTACATGAAGGTCGGTGGCAAGTATACGGTGCCATTGCAAAAAGAAATAGCGGATGGCACGACGGTCGATGTCGACGGGACCATAACGATTCCGGACGGCTGCGAGGAACTCATCATCCGCACCACAGCAGGCAACGTGGTCGGCGCGATAGGCATGATGAGCGATATTCTCATCGAACGTGCCGACATGTACGACGCTGCCGTGGGGGGGGGCTTCCGGGCTTCTTCACCGGGGACACGATGCCGCGCGCATAGGAGCGTCCGTCGGGCGGGTGATGTCCGATGATGATAACGAACCTATGCACGAGACCAACCTCGACCATCACCTTGAGAGCCAACAATTGGGTGCATCTCACGACCGTTCCGAGCGTGAGAGGGATGACATATTGGGTCAGTTTCGATGTGAACGTCACAGGCGGCACTGTCTCGTTTATCGGAACACAGGGCGAATTCAGCGCACGCCAACGTGTCAGCTACATGACGTACGTCGACAATTCCAGTCCGCTATCAGTGAATTATTCCGTCAAGTCAGGCAGTCCGACCGTCACAGTGACGAACATGCTCATCTGCACGTGGGACGAATACCAGGCGAACAAGACCCTGCTCGACAGCATCGGATATTTCGACGGGGATACGATGCCCCGAGCCTGACCCTCGCACTGGGGGTGGTGGCATGAGTGTCATCACGAATTATGCGTCCAGCCCGCTTGCCGTTTGCACCGTCAATGGTGCTGGCCGTAACGATTTCCCAGGCTGGAATGTCACTAATGATGCGCCGGCCGAGCACGTCGTGAGCGCCAGAGTCGAGCTTGTGTCCGGCACTGGCACGATCAGATTCGGATGGGACAGTGATCACGTGCTTGATAAGACGGGACGTCTGACAGCTTATCCGAGACAAAATATTTTCCCTCAAATCACGGTCATCACCACCGGTGATGCCGTCTGGAAAGTCAGCCACGTTATTGTCACCTCACAAGCGGAATACAGTCAGCTGACATCAAAATACGGGCTTGTTTATTTCGATGGCGGCACTATGCCAAAAGACTAACCAATTTTAAGGAGATGTGATGTGATTCAAACGTTTCTAGCAGGGTTTGGCGGTGTGGGCGGCGCGTGCGCGCTCATCACGCTCGGCCTGAAAGTCTGGCCGGGAGCTTTGGAAGGATTGGCGACCGGCCTGTACAGCCACGTCAATCCCGAAAGACTGCCATACAATTCGCCGCTCTCCCAGCATTTCGCCAAAACACGAATGCTCGGAGAACGTACCGAAAAATTCGACGAGCGCATGGACGAGTTGTGCCGTGACACCATCAAAAACACGATCATCAGCCTGATCTACGGCGACCAGTCACACGACCATTCCGAGGCCGTCCGATACGAGCTGGCTAAGCTCGAAAAACTCGACGCGCAATGCTGGATCATCTCAGCAGCCGAAAAATACTTGGAGGACCGGCAATGACACGACTGCTCATCGCGGGCGGAGCCTACCTATTGCTCCTCGCACTCATTCTCATTTTCAACCACGGCGCTCACATGCGCTGAAACCGATTTTCAGGGCCATCACTTCAGTGGTGGCCCTTTCGTTTGCCTCGAAAGAGGCGGAAAGGAGGCGGTCGTGATCGATGTGACCATGACGCCGGAAATGACACCGCAGGGCGATTCGATGCCGCCCGAAACCATTCAGGTCGTGTCCGAGGAGGACGCGGCCAAGGCCGTCGAAGGATTGGAGGACTGACATGGCAAGCGTAAGCACTTTCATCAATCGCATGCGCTACTGGTGCGCAGTCGCCAATCTCGGCTACAGCCAGTCCGACCGTTGGAATTTCAACGCTTCGGCGGGTAATTGCGACTGCTCCAGTCTGGTGATCCACTGCCTGCGTGAGGCGGGCTTCGACACCGGCACGGCCACCTACACCGGCAATCTGAGCGGCAATCTGACCCGTCGCGGCTGGACCCGCCTGCCCGCGAACGGCAGTCCGCAGCCGGGCGACATCCTGCTCAACGACGTGCACCACGTGGCCGTCTATCTTGGCGGCGGCAAGCTCGCGCAGGCGTCCATCAGCGAGCGTGGCACCGCGTATGGCAGGGCTGGTGACCAGACTGGCCGCGAAACCAACATCCGCGCCTACTACAACTATCCGTGGAATTGCTATCTGCGATACCAGGGCGCCCAGTCTTCCGCTCCAGCCGCAAATTCCGGTGCCATCGCAGTGGATGGCAATGTCGGCCCGGCCACGGTACGCCGCTGGCAGCAGGTGATGGGCACTGCGGTGGATGGCATCATCAGCGGCCAGCAGGTGCCGGACGGCAGGACCTACGCGCGTCCGGCCATCGATTCGAGCGTGGTCCGCTACGGGTCTGGCGGCAGTGATCTGATCCGTGCCGTGCAGCGTCGCCTGGGCTGCGGAGTGGACGGACTGCTCGGTCCGGCCACCATCAAGGCCATCCAGCGTCATTACGGTCTGGCGCAGGATGCGAGCTTCGGCCCTGCGACCGCACGCGCCTTGCAGACGGCACTCAATCAAAACCGATTCTAAGGAGGTTTAATATGGCTCAACATGCAGCGCCCACGACTTTGGAGACCACAGTCAACAATCTGACCAACGAGCGCGAGGACGGTCAGGACAACCAGCAGCCGGACGCCTACACGCCAGTCTTTTCCAAGGGCGTGCGCACCGTGGTCTACGTCGCCGGTCTCATCGCCTCGTGCGTCGGCCTCGGCTTCATGACCTTCGGTGACGCGGCCGTCGGAGGCTACATCAGCACCGTGGCTGGCTTCATCGCTTCCGGCTTGGGCGTGGCCTACAATCCACTCCGCCGAAATTAATTTTCGGGCGTGAGACTCAAACTCGCGCCGGAAACTCAACATCAGGTGTGGAAAAATTTGCGGCACTGTAGTGTCCGTGGAATTTTTTACACCCTGTTTTTAAATCTGCCCCTTCTCCATTTTGGAGGAGGGGCTTTGCTTTTAGGACTTTCAAAATGGGCATCAGACAGCAGACGATTGACGATTATGGGTCGTTCGTGGAGAAATTCAAGCCGAAGAAGACCACGGATGACTGCTACACCCCCCCGCAGTGTATGGGGTGATAAAAGACTGGGCTTGCCGGGAATACGGTATAGACCCTGATAAGGTGGTGCGCCCGTTCTATCCGGGCGGGGACTACGAGCGGTTCGACTATTCGGGCGGTGCGGTGGTTGTGGATAATCCGCCGTTCAGCATCCTGTCGAAGATCTGCACGTTCTATCGGACGGAGCAAATTCCGTTCTTCCTGTTCGCGCCGTATCTCACGATCTTCTCCAGCACGTCGCGCAACGGAGCGCACATGATCGTCACGGATTCGACCATCGAATACGCGAACGGCGCGCAGGTCAACACGTCGTTCGTGACGAGTTTCGGTGATGACCTGATCCGCACCGCGCCGGATCTGGCCAACGCGATAGACGAGACCGTGAAGCGCGTCAGGAAAGAGCAACGCAGGCATCCGCCGAAATACGCGTATCCGCGTGAACTGCTTACCGTGAGCAGGCTCGGGAAGATCGGCAGGCAGGTCGAGTTCCGCGTCAAGGCTTCGGACGTTGCGTTCACGAGGGCTCTCGACTCGCAGAAGGCCGTGAAGAAGGCCATCTACGGCGGCGGCTATCTCCTGAGCGAAGCTAAGGCCGCGGAACTGAAGGCCGCGGAACTAAAGGCCGCAGAAGACGTGACAGTCTGGCCTCTCTCCGAAACCGAAAGGCGGATCATCGAAAACCTCGCGCAAGAATCGCGCGGTTGAATTCCTGTTGGAATATTTTGCACCCACATGCAACATCGCCCCTCTCTCAGCTCTTAAGCTGGGGGAGGGGCGTTTTCGTGTTTATTCGGTCTTGTGTTTGCGTGGCCTGCCTCCGCCGACGCCGCGTCCTGGGCGCTGCGCGTTCCATTGGTCGATGGTGTCGGGGAGCCAGCCGCGCGTGCGGCCGATGGTTACGTCCGGCTCGGGCAGGTCGTAGGAGGCGGCGTTGGCGACGCCGAGGCGTTCGGAGACCTGTTTGATGCCGAGGTATTCAGTCGTCATTGTCCCTCCTGTCCCTGATGAGCGTGGCGATGCTCCAGATTCCCGCCGCGAGGCCGAACAGTCCGGCCTGCCATGCTTTCCCGGCGCAGCCGAGCGAGAGCGATGTCAGGCCGCATACGATGCCGCATACGGCGAACAGTGTGCTTGTCTTCATGATGGGTCATGAAATAGGATGGAACCGGAGGGTTCCGGGCAGTAGGAGTGCTCGGAACCCTCTTGTCATCTGCCGTGCCTAGGCGGCTTTCTGAGCGAGATGACCAGCGCCGCCAGTGCGATGATGTTGCTTGTCACCGAGCTGATGGCGTTTACGATGTCCGTCCATTTCATGTTCACCTCCTTTCCTTTGTTGACATAAACTATTGTATCAAATATATATAAGTAATGCAAGCCAAAACACAAAAAACAGAGAAAAAATCAACGGATTGATAGACTTGATGCCACGCAAACGAAGGGGCAAGCATGGCCTACACGATCCGCCAATACCAGACGAAAAGCGGAAAAAGATACGAAGTCAGATACCGTAAGCCGGACGGCACGGACACCGGCAAACGCGGCTTCAAACGCAAAATGGACGCCGATGCCTGGGGCGCAGCGAACGTGACCACCGCGAAAAGCGTCGGAGCCTACATCGACCCACAGGCCGGGCGCAGGCTCGTGGAGGACTTCTGGGAGCCGTGGCTGGCCGCCAAGAAGACCAAGGCGAAGCCAAGCTACATCAAGTCGCTGGAAGACGCTTGGCGCGTGCATGTGGAGCCGCAGTGGGGCATGAGGGAGATGCAGTCAATCACGCGCGACGAAGTGCAGCGGTGGGTCACCGATCTGGCCGGACGACGCAGTGCGTCGGTGACGATTCGCGCCGAGAATCTGCTTCGCAGCCTCATGGAGAGGGCAAAGGCCGATCGGTGCATCCACGACAATCCATGCGACGGCATCGAGCTGCCGCGCAAGCAGGTGCGGAAGCATGTCTATCTCTCGGCTGACGAATTGTCGCGTGTGGCGATGCAGTGCGGTTGGCGTGAGCCGATCGTGCTGACCTTGGGCCTGTGCGGAATGAGGTGGGGTGAGCTTGTGGCGCTCCGTGTCGAGGATGTCGATCTGCAACGCTGTCGGCTGCATATATATAGGAGCATCACGCGTCTTTCCAGCAGGCTGGTGGAGACCGACCCGAAAACTCATGATGGACGTTCGGTGATGTTCCCACTGGTGTTGCGTCCACTGCTCGCCAGGCAATGCGAGGGGCGCAGGTCGTCCGATTTCCTTTTCACTGCTCCCGGCGAGCCTTTGGACGAGCCGATGGGAAACGGCTGGAATCCGACGCGAAGCGATGGGTGGTTCGCGGTGGCTCTTCGTCGCGCGGGCGTGGACCGTGGCCACATGACGATTCACGATCTACGCCATACGGCCGCTAGTCTCATGGTGCAGTCCGGCGCTAACGTCAAGACCGTGCAAAGGCAGTTGGGGCACAAGTCGGCCGCCATGACATTGGATGTTTACGCCGATCTCTTCGACGATGATCTGGACGATTTGTCGGAGAGGATGGGCGGTTTGCTTTTTTCGCAGAATGTGGGCAAAATGTGGGCAAAAGCGACGCAAGGTGTCGATGGAACCGTTGAAACGGTTGGTGTCTGAGGCTTTTCGCCGGTGGGTTCGAGTCCCGCTGGAGGCACTTTTGGAAACCGCCAGAGATGGCGGTTTTCCTTTATTCTCCAACGGTTTTGGCATCATCGCGATTCACTGCGATTCAACCCTTTTCCACGGTGGGTTATGGAAAAATGTGGGCAATGTGTAGGCAAAATGTGGCATATCGTTCCCGAAACATTCCGTAGGTACACTGTCGGACATTACAAACCGTATGACACCGACTGAAACGGATGACGCATGACTTCGAAAGACATCAAGCCTGTAATCGAACAGCCCGCCACTGAAATCCCCCTGATGCTTGCGCAGGTGATTATCGTTGCCGGCGTGCTCGCTATCGGCGAAATCGCATGTTCTCCGCTGTACTTTACCTTGATGGACCATTCGTTGGCACTCGTTCCGTGGGCATTGGAAGCCGCATTCCTTGCCGTGGCGTTCACCTTCGTTGTGGGCTTCGCATTGTTGTGGTGCGCCGAATCGTTCACTTTCAAACTCAAGGAACGATTCCGCCCGTTCGGCTATGCGGCGGTAGGATTGATTGGATACGGCGTATGGAGCCTGCTGGTGTTCACCGCCACCATCAATTCGATACTCGCCAAAGTCGGGGAAAGCGTTCTTACCAACGGCCAGGTCGGCGCGATCGCGCTGAACGGAGCAGCCTTGGGCTTCGTCGCTTTCCTTTTCGCAAAACTGCTCGACGTCAAACTCGGCAATCGCAAAACCGTTGCGATAATTCTGCTTATCGCGGAAATCGTCATTGCCATCATCGGCCTACTCATCATGATTCGCATGTTCAGCGTGCTTTACGCGGCGTGACGGCGAAGACGCGGAAAAGAGAGCGCAATATACATGTTCAGCATTCTGGAGATGTTCACCATCGGCGTCGGCCCCAGCTCGTCGCACACCGTAGGGCCGATGGTCGCGGCCAGCAGATTCGCTGCCTCCCTTGAACGTGACGGCATACTGAACCGGGTCGGCCGCGTGCGAACGGTACTGTATGGTTCGCTCGCCCTGACCGGTCTTGGGCACGGTACCGATCGCGCCACGGTGGCGGGCTTGGAAGGCAACGTACCGAAAACCGTCGATACCGATCACATGAGCAATATCCGTATGGAATGCGAGGCAGGCGGCGAGCTGATGCTCAACGGCACGCATCGCATCGATTTCGATTACGGACGCGATGTGGTGATGGATGTATGGCACCGCATGGCGGCCCATCCCAACGGCATGCGATTCCAAGCCTTCGACCGGCAGAACAATCTCATCGATGAACAGGTCTGGTATTCCATTGGCGGTGGATTCGTCAGACAAGGCGACGCCGACGACCTGATGATCGGCATCCATGAGAAACCCCCTGCGGGAACGGCCTTCGCCGATCAGACCGACGATTCCTCAACCGATATCGATATGGACATGCCCTATCCGTTCACCACATGCGACGAACTGATCTCGCTGTGCGATGAACGTCACATGAGTGTGGCCGATGTGGTGTGGGCCAATGAGACGGCCATGCGGTCCGCCGTGCAGGTGCGCAGCGATTTGGACACTGTATGGCATGTGATGCGCCGCTGCGTGCAGCACGGTTGCAATACCAACCAAACCGTTCTGCCTGGCGGCCTTGACGTGCCCCGCAGGGCGCCAAAAATGTATGCAAGGCTCGCATCCAACAGCGACGTGCTCAAACGGGACGGCAGGCGCTCCGACGCCGTACTCGAATCATCGGACGCCGCATGGGTCGACCTGTTCGCATTGGCGGTTTCCGAGGAGAACGCGGCAGGCGGACGCATCGTCACCGCGCCTACCAACGGTGCGGCTGGCGTCATTCCGGCGGTGCTCCACTATTATTGGCATTTCGTGGATCATGCGGATGAGGATGGTGTGGTGACGTTCCTGCTGACCGCAGGGGCGATTGGATACTTGTTCAAACGCAACGCGTCCATTTCCGGTGCTGAAGTCGGATGTCAAGGCGAGGTCGGCACAGCCTGTTCCATGGCCGCGGCGGGGCTGTGCGCCGTGATGGGCGGCACGCCTCACCAAGTGGAGAATGCCGCGGAAATCGGTATCGAGCACAATCTGGGACTGACCTGCGATCCGGTCGGTGGTCTGGTGCAGATTCCCTGCATCGAACGCAACGCCATGGCGGCCAATACCGCCATCAACGCGGTCCGTATGGCCATGCTGGGCGACGGCACGCATATCGTGAGTCTTGACCAAGCCATCAAAACCATGAAGGACACCGGCGAGGACATGATGGCCAAGTACAAGGAGACGTCGAAAGGCGGTCTTGCGGTCAATGTTGTTGAATGCTAGCGATGGATGGTGCTAATCTTGGTGACACTGTGTTTTTTCAAGGAGGTTCACCATGGCATCTGAAATGCCTGTTGTCAATGCCGAATTCGGCGATCGGCCGACCATCGAATTCCCGACTGAGATCGCTCCCGCCGGCCTGAAGGTCGTGGAGCTCTTTGAAGGCAATGGCCCGATGGTCCGCCGTGGAGACACCGTCACCGTCAACTACCATGGTGTGGTCTGGGGCAAGGACACCCCGTTCGACTCCAGCTTCGACCGTCACCAGCCGGCCACGTTCGGCATCGGTGTGGGACAGGTCATCAAGGGCTGGGATCAGACCGTTCCGGGACATAACGTCGGTTCCCGCCTGGTGGTGTCCATTCCGCCGGAGTACGGTTATGGCTCCCGTGGCGTTCCGCAGGCCGGCATCGGCGGCGAGGACACGCTGGTGTTCGTGATCGACATCATCTCCACCCGCTGATTGACGGGTATCATTCTTCCAAGGTCAAGGAGGATAACATGGCCGAAGAAAAGACGATCCTGCTGACGCAGGAGGCGTACGACAAGATGAAAGAAGAACTCGCCTGGCGTGAGGGCGAGTACCGTGACGAGATTCTGTCCAAGGTCTCCGCGGCGCGTGCCGAAGGCGATTTGAGCGAGAACGGCGGCTATCAGGCTGCCCGTGAGGCGCAGCGCGTGAATCAGGGACGCATCGACGAACTGACCGTCAAACTGCGCAATGCGAAGATTCTGACTGCGCCCAAGGCCGGTGAGGTCGGTGACGGATCCCTAGTGACCCTTGAAGTCAACGGACGTGAAATGGTGTACGTGCTTGGCACGCGAGACCTGTCCATCGCCACGGATTACAGCATCATCAGTCCTGAATCGCCGATTGGCGCCGCCATCAATGGCGCTCATGCCGGAGATACGGTGACCTATACCGCTCCGAACGGCCGTGAGATTTCCGTGACCATCAAGGAAGCCAAGCCGCTCGCCTGACATACGTGTGACGAAAACAACAGCCCGTTCCTCCATCGCATTCGTACGATGAGGGGACGGGCTTATTTTGTTTTGTCCATGTGGGGTTGATTACGCCTTAGGGCCACAATTGCACGATCACCATGTAGATGGCCACCATGTGGCAGGCGTATCCCGCCACGGTTCCGGTATGGAAAATCTCATGGAAGCCGAACACCTTCGGCCAGGGGTCGGGCTTGCGCAGCGCATACACGATGGCTCCGGCGATATAGCAGGCGCCGCCGGCACACAGCAGTATCACCACGGTAGGTCCGGCATAGGGGGACATCCAGAACAATCCCATGAACGCGACGCCGGACACGCCGAAAATAATATAGACAAGAACATAAAGCCAGCGAGGCGCGCTGATCCAGATGACATGGATGATGAGCGCCACCGTGGTGCAGATCCACATGCCCGCGATGATGGAATCACGCCAGAATGGCGTGAGCGCGAAGGAAACGGGCGTATAAGTGCCGGCGATCAGCAAAAAGATGTTCATATGGTCGATGCGACGGAGCACATCGGTAACCCGTGGTGACCAATCTCCCAGATGATAACAGGCGGAATTGCCGAACAGTACCAGCGAGCAGGTCATGAACACGGCGCACGCCCATTTGAGCCCGGTGCCATGAGCGAGGCAGATCAGCACGATGCCCGCGGCAAGAGCCAGGGGAGTGGCGATGGCGTGGATCCAGCCACGCAGGAGCGGCTTTGGCCTGCCATGCACGTCGAGTCTGATTTTGCGTTCGATTTCGGCGGGGACGATGCCTTCGATTTTTGCGGCATGGGCTTCGCCTTTGGCGATGGCACGTTTGGCTTTTGCATCCGCCTTGCGTCGAATGTTCTCGGCCTTATTGTGCGCCTTCACGCGAATGGTCTCAGCTTTCGCCTGCAGGGCCTGCTCGCGTGCTTCGGCGATGACCGCGCGTTTCGCCTCGATTTCTGCGTTTGTAGGTTTCGCCATCGGATGCCTCCACTATAAGTTACGGAACCGTAACCTACGTTAGCGTAACCGTCGGATATGTCAATCGGCGTTTCCGTATTATACGTGGGCATATGGTATGCAACCTCGCCATTGATGCGTATTATGGTTGCATGGCTGATTTCTCACATATCCTGATGACCCGTCCGGATTTCGGTGACGACGATCGTGAATGGTTGCACCAGTTGGTGGCCGATTGGCAGGTGATTGCCGATTTGAGTTTCGCCGACTTGCTGCTAATCCTGCAGAACGGCGAGGGCAAGTACATCATTGCCGAGCAATGCCGTCCGTCCACGGTGATGAGTCTGAGAGCCGAGGATGTGGTCGGCAACGTCGTCCCGGAATCCCTGTGCGCCGAGCTTGACGCGGCCATGGACTCCGAATCGGTGTTCCGCTCCTCGAAACTGCGTATGGTCGGCAAGGCCAAGGTCTGCAACGTGTACGCCCCGGTGCGTCATAATGGCAAGACGCTTGGCTTGGTGGTCCGCGAGACCAACATGGCCACACGCGAATCGAACGGCCGTTATGAGTCCGAAAGCATCAGCGCCGGCAAACAGCTGTATGAGATGATTCCGCGCGGCCAGTTCCCGTACCGTAACCCGGTTATGAACCAGCGCCATAACGCACGTGTGGCGGATGGCTTCATCGTGCTCACCGTCGACGGCATCGTCCGATACGCGTCTCCGAACGCCATCAGCTGTTTCCGTCGTTTGGGATCGGTCAGCACCATGCAGGGGGAGTATCTGAGCGAGATCGGCACCAAACTGCTGCATGAGAACGATCCGGTGCTGGAAACGCTGCCATTGGTACTGAGCGGCAAAGCCGCGGTGGATTCCGAATTGGACGCCAACAAAGCCGCGGTGTCCATGCGCTCTCTGCCGTTGATGGACGCCAATGGTTGCGTGGGTGGTATCGTGCTGTGCCGTGACGTCAGCGAATTGCGCCGCCGCGAGAAGGAATTGCAGACCAAGGACGCCACCATTTCCGAGATTCACCATCGTGTGAAGAACAATCTTCAGGCGGTATCCGCGTTGCTGCGCTTGCAGGCGCGCAAGACCAAGTCCGAAGAGGTCAAAAAGGAGCTCAAGGAAGCACAGCGCCGCGTGCAGACCATCGCCATGGTGCATGAGGGATTGAGCCAGACCGCCGATGAGATCGTCGACTATGACAAGGTCATTTCCAACCTGCTTAAGATGGCCGTCGATTTGGCTACGATGCGCGACCAGCACATCGATGTCGATTTCGTAGGCAAATTCGGCATGATGCCGGCACAGGATGCCACGCCGCTATCGTTGGTGCTTACCGAACTGATCACCAATTCGGTGGAACACGGTTTCGAAGGACGTAAGGAAGGACATATCACGATTTCCGTGGGCCGCGGTGGCAATAACCTCAACGTGGTGGTGGAGGATGATGGCACCGGCTTGGCGGATGAGGAGCATGATGGCATGGCTCGCTCTTCCGGATCAGGGCTTGGAACACAGATCATCAACACGTTCGTCACCAATGATTTTGGCGGAACGGTGCATTGGGAGCCACGTCGCGGTGGTGGTACCCGTGTGGTGCTCGACATGAAACTGCGTGCCGCGCAAGATAACTGACCTCTAGAACTGGAATGGCATATGGAAGGGCCGGTCGGATTCCATCGAATCCGACCGGCCCTTCCATATGCCCTGAAAAGAATCAGACCTGCATCTGCATGGCCTGCGAGCGACGTGCACGCATCGCGCGCCGCTTGAGCGCGCGCCGCTCGTCTTCGCTCAGACCGCCCCAAACGCCGTAGTCCTGATTGGTGTCGAGCGCGCATTTCAGACACGCGTCAATCACCTTGCAGGTACGGCAAACGGCCTTGGCTTCTTCGATTTGCTGATAGGCGGCACCGGTGTTGCCGACCGGGAAAAACAGTTCCGGATCCTTATCCCGGCACGCGGCCTTGGCTCGCCAATCGAAAGCACTGCTCATGTAATCGCCTTCCTCTTGCCATAAGTGGCGTTCTATCCGTTATTTAGATAACCACGAATCGGATGATTTTTCAAGACTTTTTCGCAAAAGAAGCCAAGTTTTTTTAGAATCCTTGGAATTCCGTGCATTGCACGGGACATGCCCGTGCTTGTTGGATGAAGACCCCACGCCCGGCAATGGCATAGTCATCGACGCCGAAACCGTCGAGAACCGCGCTGGGAATCCCCATCATCACATCGGTGGCTCTCTCTCCGCAAGGAAACGCAACACGTGTGAGGCAACGTTCAAGTAGGGTGCTTTGCGGCTTTTCCACAGCTGCGATTACCGTGACGGACGGATCGGCGAGTGCGGTCTTGAGCTTATCGGCTTCGGGCATGGCTGCGAAAGGGGAGAGCAATTCGTCGGCGTCATCCACGAACCATATGGTGCGTTCGTGCTGCGGCGATGTTCTGCCGTCGTCGGTGGTCCATTCGCTGTTCGTCTTGCGTGTGAACCGGATGGTGCAGCGACCGGATTCATAGAGACGGCTGGCGCAGCAGAGCAACAGATTGGTTTTGCCGCTTCCGCATGCGCCAATCACGGCGATGTTGCCGTGTCCTACGTCAAGGAATGCGGTGGAGATGAGTACACCGTCGTCGCTCAAAGCAAAAGGCACATGGTGCCATGCCTCTCGCTGTGGCGCCGTCAAATCGTCTTTGCCTGCATGTGGTGCGAGCGGCGCGGAGAACAAAGGGGAGGGATTGGTGGTGCCGCTGAATGCCGATGCGGTGTTGATGGCATGCACCAAGGAATCAATGTCATGGACCGCGCTGCAGCGGAAAGGAACAGTGCGTTGACCGTCATGACAGTAAGCGGCACCGGGGAAGGCCGGTGGAATCAAAGCTGCATCCTTGGTGCCGATCAGTTCATTCGATTGCATTTGGTCGGTGACGCGTAGGCAGATGCTCAGCGATATGTTGGCCTTCATATCGGCATGGACCTGACCCATGGGATTTTGCGTGCATACGATGAGATGCATACCCAAAGAGCGTCCGAGCGACGCCAATCGATTGAGTCGCTGCATATAGTCGGGTAGACGGTCGCGCAATGCATGGAATTCGTCAATGATCACCACGAGCCGTGCAGGGGGATGGGAAAGCTGGTCGAATCTGGAAACGCGTTCGGCACTTACCAAGGCCTCTCTGCGTGCCAATTCTTGTTCTATGGCGTTCAGCGCACGGACGGCATGGGCGAGGTCAAGATCGCAGACGTTGCCCACGGTATGCGGCAGACGCTCCAAAGCGTTGAAGGTCGATCCTCCTTTGAAATCCAGAAAGACGAAATGGAGGGTTTGAGGACTATGCCGAATCGCCAATGCCATGCACCAACTGATCAGCAGTTCGGATTTCCCCGAGCCTGTGGTCCCCGCGACCATGGCATGCGGTCCGGATGATGCCAGATCTATATGGAATATGCCATGTTCTGACATGCCGATGCCGTTCGTTGGGGAACGGACAAGCCAATTACGCACGATGGTGCGCCATATGAGCGGGTCGTTGTCCAGGCCATGCAGATGCTCAAAACTTATGGACGGCATGTCGGCGAAAAGCTGAGCATGGTCGATTTCGTTTCCGTTATGATGCGTTGGAACCGGCGAATCGCTTCCAGTAATGGTGTTGCTGTTCGTTTCTTCATGCCTGACGCGCATGATCATGGTGATGAGCATCAATGCGCTGCCAAGCAGACTCGGAGCGAGCATCGCCGCATAGAGCCAATGACGTTGCATACACATGACAATCAGCATGATGAGCTGCGCCAGCAAAGGCGCGCTCCAACTCAATACAGTGAGATGTTGTTCGCTTATACGGTGAGGGGCCTTTTTGTTCATACGGCCAGCATGGGCAAGAGCGGCGGCATGCCGCAAGCCAATATGAGGGTTGTGGTCGGAGAATGTGGGTTATCCACATCCTCCGGCGTGTCGTCAGTTTTGCTGTTCGGCCAGCGTGCCCACGGTTCCTGCGGAATGCGTGCCGTGTGAGAGTTCGGAGAAAAGCTGGATGTTCTTCGCGTCATCCAGCAGAACGCACGATCCGACCCCATCGACGTAATAGTCCGGATCTGTCCAATACACGCTTCCCGAAATGCCATCCTTGCCTGAGGCGCTTTTGAAAGCCAACGCCATCCGAAGCAGAGAGGAAGTCGATGCTTTCTCATCCACGGTTACGGAGCTCAACGCCGCTGCGGCGACCTTTTTGGTCTTGTTGAAATTCGTGAGCGTCTGTTTGGAAGCGCCCTTCTTGACGATGGCGTTGATCACCTGGCGCTGACGTGCGGCACGGCCGAAATCGCCTTGCACATCGGCATATCGCATACGGGAGAACGCCAAAGCGGTGTTGCCGTCCACGGTGTGGCATCCGGCGGTCCAGTTCATACCCGAATAAGGGTCATTCACATTCTGGTCGTAGCATAGGTCCACGCCTCCCAAGGCATCGACCACTTTGACGAGTCCGCCGAAGCGGACCATTGCCACATGGTTGATTTTCTGGCCGGTGATGTCCTCCACCTCGTTGACCAACTGTTTGCGGCTGTACAGCTGCGCCACGGCGTTGATCTTCATATAGCTCCCATCGATTTCCACCAGGGAATCGCGAGGAATGGAAATCAGCGAGGATGATCCTGTTTTCGGCTTGGTGAGTACAAGAATGGTGTCGGTTCTGAAACCTTCGACGTCACCGGCATCTCCGATGGTGCCCTCACGTTCGTCGGAGCCAAGAATAAGCCAGCTTTCGCCGGCGGTGTCCGCTTTGGATGTCAGCCAGGTCTGTTTGTTGAGCTGGTCATCGACCCAGTTCCAAGCGGAGAATACCCCTATTCCCAGTGCGAGAATCAGTACAAGGAAAATGGAAAGGACGATACGTCCGACGCGAGGTCTTCTTTTTGGCACGGAAGCCGTCGCTGGAGAGGATGGAACAGATCGGAGCGCCGTGGAGACGGAGGATGACCCCCGGAACTGCTGCGTTGGATTGGCCGTGCGGGTATGTTCTGGAGCGAAGGACACCGGAGATGATGAAGGGTTTCTTCTTGTCTCGCTCGTTGCCCGTGCCGCAGGCTGGAAGCTTTGCGGAACCGAGGAAGAAGGACGCGCCGTGCGTTTGGCCGGTTTTACAGATGATGCATGGTCAGAACGTTTCGCCGGTGCGAAACTCGCTGGCTGGCTCGGTGCGCTTTGCGAGCGGGAGGAATCCGTGGACGGCATGGTTTTTTTGCGTCCTGATGACGGAATGAAACTTGGTGGCACGCTCGTAGGCTCTTTTGCTCCTTTGCCTTCACTCATGGTTCCTCCAAAAAGATTCGTCCCTGCGTCATACGTTGAAAGGGGACGTGATTGCGTGGTCTACGTCAGTTCTTTGCCGGAACGGCACATACGGTCGCATTAAGGTATCGATCCGCAAGGCCGATGTACTGGCCCGTGGTCGCGTCATGAATGGAGCCGTCATCCGGGTCGACGGTGCCGCCAGTGCTTGGATCGACCAACGTGCCGTCGGATTTGGTGATCAGTCCCGTGACGGGATCGGGAGTCTCGGCAGTGGTGTCCGACTGGTTGCTGTCGGTCGTGCCGGAATCGTCGGAGCTGGCTGAATTATCTGAACTGGTGTCGGAGAAGTCGCCCGAGTTTGAATCGACGGTATCGAAAATCGGCTTGCCCGCTCGCATCTTCTCCCAGAGATTGTCGGCTTCGTCGGTCCAGACGGAACGGTTGGGGTCGGACGGTGCTGGGACCACGGGGACGGTCTGGGTCTGCAGGTTGGTCATGGTGAAATTCTTCAGGCTCATGGCAAGTCCCGCCAAAGCCGCGGTATCAGCCATGCCTTGGGATATGTTGAGCGATTTCAGCGCGGATTTCGCCAGCTGGTACAGCTGCGCGGTATCAGTGAACAGATTCTTGCTGAGCGCCTCGCTCAGCAGCTGCTTGATGAGATACTGCTGACGTGTGGTACGCGAGGTGTCGGATCCGTCTCCTATGCCGTGACGGATCCGGGCGTACTGCGTCGCCGCAACGCCGTCAAGATGGTGCATGCCCTTGTCGAGATTGAGTCCGGTGTACGGGTCGTTGACGTTCTGCGGAATGCACAGGTCCACGCCGCCGACTGAATCAATCATCTTGACCAGGCCGGCGAAGTCCACGACGATGAAGTTCTGAATATTCAACCCGGTGAGACTGTTCACGGCGTTCAGCGTGCAGCTGGCCGCCGAGGAGAGATCTCCGCCGGTTTTGTAGGCACCTGCGAAGATGGAATTGAACATGACGTTATACTGTGCGGGAATCGTGCCCTTCGACGTTTCGCACTGAGGCACGTCCACCAGGGAATCTCGTGGAATGGAGACCAGGTTGATTTCCTTGCGGTCGGCGGAGATCTGCACAATCATGGCGGTGTCGGCCTGATGGTTGCCGATGACGTCATCGAAACTGCCTCCGATGGCTTGGTTCTCCGCGCCGTCACGGGAATCCTGTCCGATCAGCACGAACTCGATCGGCTTGCCGGAGTTCGGATCGATGATGGATGCGTCCGTATTCAGGGAACCCTGGCCGATCACGCCGACCGAATTGTTCTTGATGATGCCATTGACGTCCATCCAAGTAGCGGCAGCTGCAGTGCCGACGAACACCAGAGTCGCGGCGATTGCCGCGGCGACTGCGGTCCTGACGTGATGCTGCACGCGATATCCCAGGCTGTGACGTGGTTTCGCATCCTGAAGACCATTGATGTTAGGAAGCTTATTGCCGGTTGATGACGTTGCCACGGTGTTGCCTTCCTGATTGAGATGCGCGTTTGACGCAATGCTTTTAGAACCTACCACTATCCAAATGGGCAATTATAGGGTTAATGGCCGATTTTCACCGATTCTGCGACTGTAGACCCCAGATTGGGCTGAACTTTAGCATGGATTTTCTGAAATATAGGCATTGACACGGGGAAACTTGACAAAATTACATTGCGTGTGTGTAATTTGAAGCGGTGTGAAAGTATGCGCATAAAAGGTGCGCACACAATTATGGGAGGACTCATGTGGGGCGTGACTGATGAGTCTTCTGAGAATCCGCTTGCTGAACTGTGGGGTTTGTTCAAGCGGGATGATGACGTGTCTTGGCAGCACAAAGCGCTGTGCTCGCAGACCGATCCCGAAGCATTCTTCCCGGAAAAAGGCGGTTCCACCAGGGATGCGAAGAGGGTTTGCGCCCAGTGTGAAGTCCGTGAACAGTGTCTGAAATGGGCCATCGACCATGATGAGCGTTTCGGTATCTGGGGCGGTATGAGCGAGCGTGAGCGTCGTCGCTACAAAAAAGAGCACAAGGAACGGGCTTGAAGGCATGGTGCGTCCCGTGCGTACACTTAAATTATGAATTCTAACGCCAGCAGCGATATCCAGACAATCGTGACCGATGTGCTGAACAGCAGACCGTATACGCATCGGCAGGACGTCGATATGTCCGTGGCTGCGGTGATCACCGCGCAGCATGACCTTCGATTCCTCGCTTCTACCGTTGGAGCGGTGCTTGCACAGCGCATGCTTCCAGGAATGATCGTTATCGCCGATTGCACGGGGCAGATCGAGCAGCCCATGCAGATGACCTTCGATGTCATTCACTCATCACAGGATGTGCTTACGGAAGTGCCGGAAGCCAAAACGGTGAGGGTCATTCTGGTGGGAGTGAAGCAGGCGGCGTCCTTCATGGACGCTGTAACGCGTGCGATGGATCAGATCGGCATTGATGCCGGCATCCGCGCGTTGTGGACCTTGCATGACGATTCGCGGCCGGCGGATGACCGGTGCTTCGAGACGTTGCTGGATGCGTGGAGAAACACGCCGACAGCCGCGCTGCTCGGTGCCAAGCAGTTGGATTGGCAGGCGAAGAACCTGCACAATGTGGGTTTGTATGCCGGGCACCATGATGTCGTTTCCTTGGTGGTCGACGGCGAGCCTGACCAGGAGCAATATGACGGGCGTCAGGATGTACTGTCGGTCTCCCTATCGGGCGCGTTGGTGCCGTTGGCTACGTTGCGTGCGTTCGAAGGGGCTGACCCCTGGTTCGGCACCTTCGCGGAATCCACGGACCTGTGCCGCCGCATATGTCTTGGCGGTGGGCGTGTCGTAGTGGTTCCCCAGGCTCGCATCGCCCACAGAAGAGCCCGATTCGAAGGAATCCGTTCCAAGAACGGGCGCCCTGTGGAAGACGAGGACGGTCGCATCGATCCGTATCTTGCCGTACGCGAGGCGAATGCCAAATACGCGTACACTGACATGCACCGTTCATGGTGGCCGTTGCTTTGGCTGTGGTCCATCATCCAGTCGTTGGGATTGGCCGTGCTTTGCTTGGCGCGCAAACAGCCGTATCATGCATGCTGCGAGCTGGCGATGCCGTGGCGTGCGCTGCTGCGTCTGCGGGGTGCTTGGCGCGCCCGTGCGCGGTTGCGCAGGCAAAGCAAGGTCACGCTTAAATCGCTATCCACGCTGTCTGCGAATCATCGGCAGGTCAGGGAATGGCTCGACCGTCGCCGTGCGTTGCGCGACCAGAGGGATGTCGTGCTGCTCAGTCCTCTTGAGAAGGACCATTTGCGTAAACGGTTGCTGCGTAGATGGGGATTGGCCTTCGGCGCGGCGCTGATTGCCGGCATATGGATAGTCGTGCTGTATTGGGACGTGCTTCGTTCCGTATGTTCGGGTGCGTCGATGTATTCCGCACAGCTGTTGCCCACGGGCGCGAGCTTTACCCAGTTGCTTCATACCGCGACCACGTCATGGTCGTATGCCTCAGGCACGGGCATCAGTGCGCCTAACGCGCCATGGCTGTTGGTGCTTGCGCTGGCGTCGGTGCTCACTGGTGGACATGTTGCCGGAGCTGTCGGACTGATGTTCTTCCTTGCAGCCCCGCTCATGGTGTTTTCCTTCTGGGCGCTGGCCGGCATCTTCACCCGCTCGGATGCGGTGCGCTGCGTGGTCGCGTTGGCGTGGTTCGCGTTGGCGTTGTCCATGGGACTTTATGATGACGCGGATGTCACGATGCTGACGGTCATGGTGTTTCTTCCGGCCGCTTTCGCCTTCTCGTTCCGTGCGGTCGGCATGTATCGGACGGAGGATCTGGTCAATCCCCACGCGTCGGTCCAGGCGGCGGCGGTTGCGGCGCTGTGTTTCATTCCGGTCGTCGCCGCGCAGCCGCAGTTGTTGCTGCCGCTGATGCTCACCTTCCTGGGATTCCTGCTGTTCGTCCGCTCCCATAAGCCCGCGTTGCTTCTGATTCCGCTTCCGGCGGCGTTCGTATGCGCGCCGACGTTGGTCAATGCCGTTCGTTTCGCTTCCGACGGTACATGGCGTCAGCTGTTCGGCAGCGTCATGCTGCCCTCCTCCGCGCATGATGGCAAACCGGTCGTCGCGAATCTGTCCGATCTGTTGCTGCGGGTGTTCGGCATCGGCGCCGACGGTGGCGCATGGCGGTATGTGGCGGTTTCCATACTGGCGTTGATCGTATTGCTGGCCGCGGTGTCATTGGTGTTGCCTTTCGTGCTGCGCGTGTCCCGTATGATGTGGATCGCCGTGTTCGCGGGATTGGCGACGGCCTTGCTGTCCGCGGCGATTGCGGTGGCCGTCGATGTGGATGGTCCGGTCTCCGGTTCCATGCTTCCGGGAACCACATATGCGATGATGGGCTTGCTCGCCTGCATCTGCATGATGTCGGGCGGCGCGGTTCGACGTTTCGTCATGCTGAGACAGCATGAGAAGACCGGCGCCGTCGAAATCGAAGGACGTGGCTCGAAGGCAGTGTCGATTGCCTCGCATGTGGGTCGTGCCGTATTGGTTTGTCTGTTGGCCGTCTCCGTCGTGGCCTGTGCGGGATTCAACTATGTCGAATGCGATCACAGCCAGGTAAAGACCAGCGATGCTGGACTGCCGATGGTGGCGACCGATTTCCTTGGGCAGGATGATGCACGTCGCGTGCTTGCCTTGCGTGCCGATAGCGCCGAATCGGTCAGCTACAGTGTGATGCGTACCGGTCGTGGCGACTTGATTGACAGCTCTCCCGCGCAACGCGTCGAAGTGGTTTCGGGACGTTCCGACGGGTCCAGCAGAACCATTGCGCAGGATTGCGCCCAGTTGCTGGCCAATGCCGATTCCGATGCCATCAACGAGCTTGGCAAGTTGGGTTTCGGCGGCATTTACGTTATCAAGCAGAACGGCGACAAAGCGCAGCGAGAGGCCTCGAACCAGCTCAATTCGAACATTGGAGCCTCCGACGGGACACAGAATGTCGTCAGTCTGGATAATGGCACGTATTATCGTTTGACGGTTCAGGATCTATCCAAGCAGCATATCGATCGAAGCGGGCTTGATAAGGCCGGCTCAAGTGTGTGGCGTCGTTCATGGCTGTGGTGCATGGGCGTCGTTCTTGTAGCGTATTGCCTGGTGGCGCTTCCGCGCATTCGTCGTCAGGGTCTGGAGGAAGCATGAGCAGACATTCTCGTCCCAATACGCCTTTGCGTATTGCGCTTGCCGTAATCTCGGTGTTGCTCATCGTGGTCCTGATGGCCGTGACGCTCATATACCGGCCATCATGGCTGCATGCGGACACGCCCACGGTGGAACGCTCCTCGGTGGGTCGTACCGTCAGCCCCCGGCAGCGGCAGACGTACTGCCCGTCTCGCATGACCATTGCCGATACCGATGCCTATGGAGATAGCGAATACCAGGCATCCAACGGCAATATCGCGTCTTCCGCGAGATACGCCGCCTTCGGTTCGGTGTTCCATTCATCCGTCGCCTCGATGGGAACCGACATGACGGCATCCGTGTCGATGCTGGACAAAAAAGACGACTCGTCCGATGACATCTTTGTGGCTTCCGGCAATGTCGATGACGGCTCCCGATTGCAAGACACGCGTCTGCTGACGGCTTCGAACGGTACCGGCGCGGTTTCCTCAGTGATGTCATGGGCCACGGACGGTGATTTGAAGGGCGTATCAGCAGCCTCCTGCGTCGTGCCGGCGCTGAAACAGGCGTTCCTGCTTTCCGGTACGAAGACCGGCTTGACGCAACAGCTTGTTGTGGCCAATCCCTCCGCCAAGGACACATCGGTGACCATCAGAATCTGGGGCTCCGACAAATCCGGCGCGCTGGCGCTCTCCACCGGATCGACGCTGACCGTGGCCTCAGGCAAGGAAACGGTACTGAATCTTTCCGCAGCTGCTTCCGGCCAAGACGCGCTGTATGCCACGGTGACTGGAACGGACACTCCTGTGGCCGCAATCGTCCGCACCGTCTCCATGGACGGATTGACCCCAAAGGGATCGGATTATGCGCTTCCGAATAACGCTTTCGCGAAATCTCTGGCCCTCTACGGCTTGAATGGCGGAGACCATGCGACACTGTACCTGTATACGTCCCGCAAAACGGATGTCACCGTATCCTGGATCGACTCCAAGGGGGCACAGCAGACCAATCAGCAGGAGCTGAAGGCGAACCGCGCGTCCGCCATCGATCTTGGAGACGTTCCAAAATCCGCTACCGGCATCGCCATAGCCGCTTCCGAACCGGTGTCTGCCACGGCGAAGATTTCAGACGATGGCCCCGATGGACAATCCGATTTCGCCCTAGTCAATGCGTCCGCTCCGGCGAAGATCTCCGCCATCGCGGTTCCTGACCAATCCACCGCGACGGTAGGCTTCGTCAACACCGCGGATGAGGATCGGACAGCGATCATGACGGCTTACGGCACGGACGGCAAACAAGTGGACAGGCGTGAAATCGCCATCCGCCCCTCGGCCTCGACGTCGGTGCGCATCGCCGATATTAATGATGGCGATGTCGCCGCCATCCGTTTGAAGGATCCCGCCCAAGCCGTGGTCTGGAATCTTCGTGTCGGACAGAAAGATGTGTCCGGTGCGAAACTCGCCGGACTTGCCATCATCGGCGCCGTCGATTTGAAGGAGGCCAGAGAGCAGGTCTGGGCGAATCAGGATATGACTGTTGTCCGTTGAAAGTCACATGCCCCAATCAGGATCTATTTCTTCCGGACGGCGTCCGTAGATTTCCGCCAGACGTGAGACCACCTCGTCCCTGATTGCGAATTGCAGGTCCATACGGTTACGGGCATGCGATTGCAGCGGCATGCGGTACAGCACGATACGGGGTGGAATGCCGTGCCCGGCGGGAAATGACTGCGATCCAAGATGCGGAACGTCCTCCCAAGGCGCGGGATCGGATGGCGGAACATCCTCCACAGCGAATTGGACCGGAGCTATGAGCTCAGGCCATGCCCCGTTGAGTCTGCGGATTTGCGCCACCAGCATATCGTCGAACATACCGCTTCTGGTACGGTACCGGGGCAGTCTGGTACCAAACATGGGCGTACGCGTGCCACGTCCATGGCGGTTGCGGTATATCGGGGTCTCCCAAGGCATCTGTTGCATGGTTTCTACCTTATCAGGGCTTATTCGAAACATGCGATACCATGGTATGGGCTGCTCGACAAGGGGAGAAATGATCATGGCGGATATTTCCGTACCTTATTGGAACATCGTTGATGTCAACATGCTGTGCGAAGGCGCGCGGCTGATTGGGTTTGACCTCGACAACACGTTGGCGCGGTCCAAGAAACCTATGAAAGCGGACATGGCCGAATGCTTCTCTGCATTGACATCATTGATTGACGTCGCGGTGATCACCGGCGGCAAATACTCGTTGCTGCAAAGTCAGGTGGTGGACAGGCTGTCCGACCATGCCGACAAGTCGAAACTTCACCTCATGCCGACCAGCGGAACCCGCTACTACCGGTGGGACGGGCAACGGTGGGGGAAAGTGTTCTCCCACGATCTAAGCGACGAGGACCGTGCCAAGGCGAAGGAATCGCTGGAACGGAATGCTCGTGAGCAGGGCATTTGGGCCACTCATGTCTGGGGCGAGCGCATCGAGGACAGAGGCAGTCAGATCACCTTTTCCGCATTGGGGCAGCTTGCCCCCGTCGAGGCCAAGGAGGCTTGGGACCCCACCAACGAGAAGAAGAACCGATTGGCCTGTGCGGTTGCTGCCGAACTACCGAATCTTGAAGTAAGACCTGGAGGCTCCAGCAGTGTTGATATCTCGCAGCGTGGCGTCGATAAGTCGTTCGCCGTCCGTGAACTCGCGGATATTCTCGATATCGAGGTCGGCCAGATCGTGTTCATCGGAGACCGGATGGAACCCGACGGCAATGATTATCCCGCGGCGAAGGCCGGCACAAGGGCTGTCAAAGTGAACGGTCCCGCGGATACCGTGAAATTATGCGGCGAGATCATTGCCAGATTGTCCCGATGACGGAGCCGGCGTGAATCTGATGGCGGGTTCATTCGCGCATATGGCGAATCTGTTGTTCCCACGAGGCTGTGCGGGATGCGACAAGCCTGATGACGTGTTGTGCGATGCCTGTCTTGCGTCATTCGACTGCGAACTGTCCCAACCATTGGAAACGGCTGAGATGGGTCGATGGTTCGCGTGCGGATGGTATCGGGGTGCCGCCAGACAGTCGATTCTGGCATGGAAAGACCACGGAGACGAGGAATGCGACCGTCCGTTCTCGGATGCGTTGTGCAGGCTTGCGGAACGCGCCGGTGTGATTGACGCCATGGATGGCGTTCGTGAGATCTGCGATACCATACTGGTCGTTCCCGCGTCGTCGTCGATTGCTTCCATGCGTCAGCGCGGACGACGGCACATGATGCCGCTGGCAAAACGGTTGTCGGCGTTTCTACGGTGCCGGACAGATTTCCGCGTACAGGTATGCGATGCGTTGACGAACAAAGGAATCAAAGGCAAATCCGTCGAGACCAAGGGCACGGAACAGAGGGCGCAACGCCTTAAGGGGCATGTCATGGTTCGTCCGGGCGTCACCCTTCAAAACAAGGCGGTGATTCTGGTGGATGACATCGTCACCTCTGGAGCCACCATGCGTCGTTGTGTTGACGCTCTAACTTCACAGGGAGCTTTGGTCATTACCGTGCTGGCGTTGGCACACACTCCGGCCGGCAGACCTTTGACGGCGTAAATCGTCACTCGTCATCGGAAATGTGATATTTCGGCAAAGTGATTTCGAAATCGGCGCCGCGCGGATCATCCACCACTCGTACCGTGCCGCCATGCAACTGCGCCGCCCATCGGGCGATTGACAGTCCAAGACCGGTTCCTCCCGATTCGGTACCTGGTCCCGTCTTGCCTTTGACGAATCGACGGAAGATATCGGACCGCGCTTCTTGGGGAATCTGCGAGCCGAAGTTGACGACATTCGTCACAATCGTGCCGAAATCCTTGTTTTCATGCGCTTCGATGAGCACCGCGGTATTGTCTGCGGAGTGTTTGAGCGCATTGGCGATGATATTGGTGAACAACTGGCGCAGACGATCCTGATCGCCTTCCATTTCGATGTCGTCGGGCACGTGGATTTCGATATTGTGGGCATGCCCGGCATCGGCGATTTCCAACGGTTCCACGGTTTCGTCGATGAAATCCGCGAAATTGAATTTATCGATCTGCAGGCTCGCCGCACCGGCTTCCATGCGGGACAAATCAAGCAGAAACGCGATCAGATCCGACAAACGGTGCGTTTGGTTGAGAATGCTTTCCAGATTCGATGGGGTCGGTTCCACAACGCCGTCGGCCATGTTCTCGACCATGGCCTGCAACGCGGATACAGGCGTACGCAGCTCGTGGCTCACATTGGCTACCATGTCCCGTCTCATCTGGTCGGCATGCTGCAGTTCCTCCGCCATCTCATTGAAAGACAAAGCCAGCTGTCCGACTTCGTCGCGGCTGTTGGCATCGACATGCACCCGGACGGTGTAGTCGCCGTCCGCCATAGCCTCCGCGGCATCCCGCATCTCGCGCAGGGGAGAGGTGAGTCCTCTAGAGAAGAAATAGGTGATGCCCAAAGCCACGGCAAGGGTGATCGGCATGGCTATCCACAGGCTCAATCCGACTTTGAGCAGGAACCAAGCCATGATGAACGCGATGATGGTGGAAATGGTGATCAGCACGCTCAATTCCATTTTGAGCGAAGAGAACAAACCAATAGGGCGTTCGGTATCCAACGGATTGACCGAACGCCCTGGTTTTGAATCAGTGGTACGCATACCACCAAATCTTAGCGCATCATACTATTCTTCCGGCGGTTCGAACGCGTAGCCTACGCCATGCACGGTTCGAATGGTCTTCGAACCCAGCTTGTGACGTAGCGCCTTGACATGCGAATCCACAGTACGGGTGCCGGACGCATCCACCCAATCCCACACTTCCTCGAGCAGCTTCTCGCGAGTGAGCACGGACTTCGGCTTGCGGGCCAAAGTGGCCAGCAAATCAAATTCCGTTGGGGTCAAATGCACCTGCTCCCCATTGACGGTGACGATACGCTGGGCCGGATCGATGACCAGAGAGCCGAAATCAAGCAGTTTCTCGTTTTCGGAGTTCTTGGCGATGACCTTCGCCCTGTCCACACGACGAAGTAGCGCCTTGCACCGGGCGATGAGCTCGCGCATGGAGAACGGCTTGGTCATGTAATCGTCGGCTCCGGCACCAAGACCGATGACCTTGTCGGCCTCGTCGTCTCGCGCCGTCAGAATCAGCACAGGCACAGGACGTTCAGCCACGATGCGCTTGGTGGCCTCAAGACCATCCATCACGGGCAGCATGATATCCATGATGACCAGATCCGGACGGAGCGTGGAAGCGGCCTGGACGGCGCTGGCGCCGTCGGAAGCCACGCGCGCGGTCCAACCCTCCGCAGTGATGCGCTGCGCGATGGCGGTGGCCAAGGTCGGTTCATCTTCGACCACCAGAACGGTACGTGGAATTACTGTGGATTGTGCTGATGAATTGAGCATAGCGTTCCGCCTTTCTCAGAGTTCCGGCTTCAAGAATACTGCTCCCAGTGCCGGAACGGTGATTTTCGCGGACCAATCACGGGAATGATACTCACCCTTGACCGCCTTGAAGGTGCCGTTGTGAATATCGGAACCGCCGTACTTCTTATCGTCCGTGGTCAGCACTTCGGTCCACTTGCCGCCCTTGGTGAGCGGAACCTGGTAATCCTCCCATGCCTCGCCCGAGAAGTTCACGACAACGACCATCTGCTCGTCATCCTTGCCGATACGCACGAAGCTGAGCGTGTTATGGTCGGCGTCATCGCTGGTCAGCCATTGGAATCCGGCAGGATCGAAGTCCTGGCTCCACAATGCGGGAGACGCCTTGTACAGGGTGTTCAGGTCGGCGACGAGCTTCTGCACGCCACGGTGGTCAGGCCAATTGAGAGCATCCCAATCCACCGAACCGTCATGATCCCATTCGCCGTACTGCGCCACCTCATTGCCCATGAAGGAGAGCTTTTTGCCCGGATGGGCCCACTGGTAGGCGAACAGCGCGCGCACGCCGGCATAGCGCTGCCAGTCATCGCCCGGCATCTTGCCGAACAGCGAGCCCTTGCCGTACACGACCTCGTCGTGGCTGATCGGCAGCACATAATGCTCCGAGTATGCGTACACCATGGAGAAGGTGATCTCGTTGTGGTGCCACTTACGGTTGATCGGCTCCTCGTGCAGATACTGCAGGGTGTCGTGCATCCAACCCATGTTCCACTTGAGGCCGAAGCCCAAACCGCCGGCATCGGTCGGTGCGGTGATGCCGGGATACGCGGTGGATTCCTCGGCGATCATCATGATGCCCGGATTGTTCTTGTACGCGGTCGCCGTGGCTTCCTTGAGGAAGTCGATGGCCTCGAGGTTCTCTCGTCCACCGTAGATGTTCGGATGCCACTGGCCCGGCTTGCGGCTGTAATCCAAGTACAGCATCGAGGAGACCGCGTCCACGCGCAGCGCGTCGATATGGTACTCGTCCAGCCAGAAGCAGGCGTTGGCCACCAGGAAGTTGCGCACTTCGCGGCGTCCGAAATTGAACACATAGGTGCCCCAATCCGGATGCTCGCCACGGGTCGGGTCCGGATCCTCGTACAGAGGCGTGCCATCGAATCTGCCAAGGGCGAACGCGTCCTTCGGGAAATGCGCCGGAACCCAGTCCATGATTACGCCGATGCCGGCCTCGTGCATCTTCTCGACGAGATACTTGAAGTCGTCAGGGCCGCCAAGGCGCGAATCAATCGCGTAATAGCCGGTTACCTGATAACCCCACGAGCCGGAGAAGGGATGCTCGGCCAGCGGCATGAATTCCACATGGGTGAAACCTTCCTTCTGGACGTAGGGGACCAGCTTGTCGGCCAGTTCGCGATAGTTCTTCACATCCTTGCGCCAGCTAGAGGCATGGACCTCGTAGATGCTGACCGGACCGTTGTGCGGGTCGGTCTTGGCTCGCTGGTCCATCCAGTTCTCGTCATGCCACGCATGGACGGAGTCGACGACGATGGAACCGGTGCGCGGCGGAATCTCATGCGAACGCTCCATCGGATCGGCCTTCATGACCCATTCGTTGTTGGCGTTGAGGATCTCATACTTGTAAATCGTTCCCGCTTCGACACCAGGAATGAATAGCTCCCAGACTCCAGAGGAGCCCAGTTCACGCATGGCGTGGGTGCGTCCGTTCCAGCCGTTGAAATCTCCCACCACACGTACCGCATGGGCATTCGGAGCCCACACGGTGAATGCGGTGCCCACCAGCTGTTCGCCCTTGACGCCGTCATTGGAGCCCAACGGATCGTCATAGCGCAGCACGCGCGCTCCCAAAGCCTCCCAAAGGCGCTCATGGCGTCCCTCGCCAAACAGGTACATGTCCAAATCGCCGATGGTGGGCAGATAACGGTACGGGTCGTCGGACACCACGGTGGAACCGTCTTCATATTCGGTGCTGATGCGATAATCGGGCACGTCGAAGCCGTCATCGGTCTTGATGGCCGGAATGAGTGCCATGAAAACGCCATTGTGTTCATGCACCGCCTGGGTTCGGGCATTTTCGGTGATGATCGTCACGGATTTCGCCAACGGACGAAGCACGCGGATCGTGACGACATCCTCATGCTCGTCGGGACCGAGATGCCCGCCGAGCACCTCGTGTGGATTGTAGAACGTACCGTTGCTTACTGCATCCAGGTCGCCCTGTGCAACAGGAACGGCAACGCTATCTTCTTTGATCTTGGATTCTGTAGTCATGGGAAAAGTGTAAGCATGAAATGCTTGAAAATTGGCCCGTGTCGCGTCTTTTTTGGTTTTTTTTAGGCAAGTCCAACCCTGATGGCACAATAATTCGGGTTTTGTGTAAGCTTTTCACGGAGGATTCATGGGTTACAAGGTCGGCGACATGGTCGTCTATCCGCGTCACGGCGCAGCGAAGGTGGAGGCCATCACCGAGCGAACGGTCAAGGGTGTGACCCGAGAATATCTGCAGCTGTCGGTGCTGTCGTCCGACGGGCTGGTCATCAATGTTCCGGTGGAGAACGCCAAGAAAGTGGGTGTCCGAGACATCGTCGGCGCCAAGGAGGTCGCGAAGGTCTTCGAGATTCTGCGTACTCCGATCATCGAAAAGGAAATGAACTGGTCCCGCCGGTACAAGCTGAACGTTGAGAAGATCGCCACCGGCGATGTGAATAAAATCGCCGAAGTCGTGCGAGACCTCGCCCAGCGTGATGTCGACGAGCATGGGCTGTCCGCCGGTGAGAAGCGCATGCTCACCAAGGCTCGCAGCATCCTGACTTCCGAGATCGCGTTGTCGGAGCATCTTGATGAGAATGAGGCCCAGCGTCTGCTTGACGTGAACCTTGGTTATGAACCGCCGCGCCCTGGCGACGAGGATCATCACACCGAAGCTCCTGAAGAGGCGGCCATGGACACTTTGGCGCGCGTCGAGGCGGAGAACAAGAAGTCCAAGAAGAAGTAAGGGAATTTCCATGCGTATCGGTCAGGGATTTGACGCCCATCGATTCGCGTCCCATGATGCAGGCAAGCCGTTATGGCTTGCCTGTTTGCGTTGGGATGGTGACGGCATCGAAGGTGATTCGGACGGTGATGTCGCAGCCCATGCGTTGATTGACGCGTTGCTTTCCGCAGCCGGATTGGGTGATATAGGCATGCTTTTCGGTGTCGGTTCCGATTCCGCCGGTGCCGGCAAGCACGGCGACGAGATGCTCCGCGCGACGGTTGCGTATTTGCGTGCGCATGGCATGAGGCCGGTGAGCGCAAGCGTGGTCGTCGTGGCCAATCGTCCGAAAATCGGCAAGCGTCGTGACGAGGCGCAACAGGCGTTGAGCCATGCCATCGGCTGTGAAGTGTCGCTGACGGCCACCACTACCGACGGCATGGGATTCACCGGTTCGGGCGAGGGCATCGCGGCCATCGCCAGCGCCTTGGTGGAACCGATCGGCTGATACTTTCGCTACCTGCGGCGTGCCGATTCGATTATTTTGGCGACAATCCAGAACAGTGTGGAAATCGTCACGATGATGAAGCTTGGGGGAGCGGGGAACATGGCGGAAACCAACAGTCCACCCCAAATGGAGATCAAACAGATCACGGTGGAGACGACCATCGCGGCGAATGGGGACCGTGAGATGATGTTCGCAGTCGCGGCGGGCGTGACCACAAGAGCGAATATCAGCAATGTGCCCACGGCGGGCACCGCGATGGTGATCACACCGGCCATAATGGCCATGAAGCAGATGTTCATGAGATTCACCGGCACGCCTTTTGCCTGCGCCACCTGTTCATCAAGCGAGCTGAACAGCAGCGGTCGATAGATAACGGCCAAAACGGCCAGCAACAACACGTCGAAAACCGCAAATCCGACGATCTGCCCGTCCGTGATCGTCAGGATGGAGCCGAAAAGAATCGATTGCATCTGCTGCGAGGCGGAACTGGACAAGCGTGCGAAAAACAGACCCATGCCTGTGGCGAACGCCAATACGGTTCCTGTGGCGATTTCGCGTTGCGATGCCTTTTTGCCCAGTGCACCGATCACCAATGCTCCGCCGAGAGCGAACACGCCGAGACCGGCACTGACCGGCAGACCCAACAGCACGGCTCCGGTCGCTCCTGGCAGTCCGATGTGCGCCAGCGCATGCGCGGCGAACGTGGAATGACGGGCGATGGTGAAGTAACCCATCACTCCAGCAGCCAAGGCGATGCACAGGCCGGCGAGGAAAGCGTTTGTCATGAATGGCGCGGTCAGCGTGCCCATCCAATCCGGATCGAAGGAGAAAGCGGTTTCGTTCATGATCATGCCTCCTGCGAAATGCGGTTGTGTTGGTGGAATCTTGCGATTTCCTCCGGCGCGTGGGCGTCGACGTCAATGTCATCGGGCTCATCCTCGCTTGGAGTGACGAACATATCTCCTTGGGGAGTGGTGACCACCTGCACCGTGGTGCCATATAGATGGGTGAGCAGCTTCGAATCCAGCACCTCGTTCATCTTCGCATAATGCGGATGCCCGTCGAGCAGATATACGGCTCCGGTGAGAATCGGCAGAAGCATGTTCAAATCGTGCGCCACTACTTGAATGGACATGCCGAGTTCTCGGTTGAGTTTGGCGAGCACGTGCACTGTGGCGCGTTGGCTGGCCAGATCAAGATTGGCGAGCGGTTCATCCAACATGAGTAGTTGGGGGTCCGACACCAGCGCTTGGGCGATGGCGACGCGTTGCCGCAGGCCTCCTGAGAGTTCCGACAGCCGGTATCTCGCCTTGTCCTGCATGCCGACGAATTCCAGCGCATTGCGTACTTTGTCTTTTTGCAGGCGGGTGATGGGATGAATGCCGAACCTTGCCCCGGTCAGGCCAAGCAGCACCGACTGTTCGGCGGTGATGTTCGATTCGATGTCGGATGCGTAGCTCTGCGGCACATACCCTATACGGTGATTCATGTCGCCGGCCGGCTTGCCGAGCACGGTTATGTCGCCGTGGGCGATGGGAATCAATCCGAGTTCGGCCTTCATCATGGTGGTTTTTCCGGCTCCGTTGGTGCCGACGATGGCTGTCACCGAGCCTTGCGGGATACGGAAGGTGCCATGCTGCCAGATGATGTGTCCGCCGCGTGAGACCCCTGCGTCGTCGAATTCGATACAGAATGATGCCTTGTCGTGCATGGCTCGCTCCCTTGATAAGTCAACGATAGTATTCTCACAAACGGTGTTGACAATCATTCTCAATAAGAAGCATGCATGGACGATGAAAAGTCTCGTGATGAATCCGCCTGGATCGTAACCGTTGCTGGAAAAAAAGAGTCCGCCGATGCCGGGGAATTACTCGACATCGGCGAATCGGGGGAGGGAGGATGACCGTGGCTTTATTTACCGGGGTCCGTCTGCCCTGTGTTGTCCGGCGTTGCGGCGTCGGAATCGGAGTCGGGATTGTCGTTCGACGGCTGCTCGCCATTCGATTCAGAGGGAGAGGCGTCCGAATCTGATGATGTCGCATCATCTTTGGAGGAAACCGCCTCATTCATTTGCTTGATGAGCTGCGCGATCCATGAGATCAGGCTTTTGCTGTCGGCCGGCATCTGTTCCGTGACGTCGATGACCGGCACATCGGATTTGTGTGCGGTGCCGGTCAGAATATTTGTGGCATCATCCGCCTTCTGAACATTGTTGATCAGCATATCCACTTGATGCCCCTCCAGAATCTTCTGGAAGTCCTGGAGTTCCTTGGACGAGGGTTGCGAGCCTTCCGAGATGGACTGCGTGTAGCTTTCGGGAGTCTTATCGGATAGGCCCATGTCGCTGAGCAGATAATATGCGACCGGCTCGGTGGCTGCGTAGGAGACGTTCCTATGTGTATCGGAGAACTCTTTCATGCTTCTCTCGATTACCGTCTCGCGTCTGTTCCACGCCTTGAGTTTGTTTGTGAAGTATTTCTTTTGCTTGGGCATGATGCGGCTGTAGGTGTCGGCAAGCTCCTTCGCCATGGCGTTGCGTGCGTCGCTGGAGAACCAGAGATGGGGATTGTCTCCCTCAACGGCTCCGACCATTTGTGCGGCCGAAACGGAAACGGTGTCTCTTTCCAGGTTTTTTGTGGCCCAGGAGTCGTATCCCGCTCCGTTGGACACGACGACCTGTGCCTTCTGCAGGGTGTCGACAGCAGTGGTCTTCGGTTCGAACGTGTGGGCGTCCTCTGTTGTGGAGGACAGAATCGAGGTGACTTTGACGTGCACGCCGCCGATCTGCTCCGCCAAAGCCCCCCACTGGTTGACCGACGCCACCACGTTGATCGGGGTGGTCTGCTCCTTTGGTGTGTCGGGTGCCGTTGGTTGATCGGGCTCCGAAGAAGCGCCAAAGCAGGAAGCGGTGCCCAGCACCGTGCACAATGTGATTCCCGCGGCAAGGATGCGGAAAAATGGACGCTGGTGAGAGCGCATGTCGATTGCCTTCCTCTTGGGTCGTCCGTCGTTTCGGTCGCGTCCATCTCATATAGCACATGCGCGACTTACGACTGAAACCAAGATAGCCTACGATACTTGCAAATGCCAATACGACAAGCGACTTAGCGAGGAAGTGGACCACATGGGAACAAGGATTGATGGCAAAAAGGTGGCGGCACGGACCAAGGCGGACCTCGCCAAACGCGTGGAACTGCTGAAGGCGAGGGGAATCCAACCTGGGTTGGGTACCATTTTGGTCGGATCAGACCCCGGCTCCGTGAAATATGTCGCCGGCAAACATGCCGATTGCGCCGAAATCGGCGTGAATTCCATCAAGCGCGAGCTGCCTGAGAATGCGACGTTCGATCAGGTCGCCGATGCGGTCCGCCAGCTCAATGCGGATCCCGCCTGTACCGGATATATCGTGCAGTTGCCCTTGCCAAGGGGAATCGACGAGAACGCCATCATCGATCTGATCGATCCCAAGAAGGACGCCGACGGGATGCATCCGTATAATCTCGGCGAACTTGTGCTGCATGCCCGAGGAGACATTGCCACGCCGTTGCCATGCACGCCTCGCGGCGTGATCGAGCTGTTGCGCGCCTACGACATCGATTTGGATGGCAAGGAGGTGTGCGTGCTGGGCCGTGGCATCACCATCGGCCGTACCATTGGTCTGTTGTTGACTCGTAAGGCGGTCAACGCCACTGTCACGCTGTGCCATACGGGAACCAAGGATGTGCGTGAACACATGCGACGGGCCGATGTGATCGTCGCAGCCATGGGAGTGGCTGGTTTCGTCAAACCGGAAGACATCAAGGAAGGGTCGATTCTCGTCGACGTCGGAGTATCCCGCGTGTTCGACGAGGAATCCGGCCGATACAAGGTCAAGGGTGATGTCGATAAAGCCTGTTACGAGAAGGCTTTGGCATATACGCCGAATCCTGGAGGCGTAGGGCCGATGACGCGTGCCATGCTGTTGCAGAATGTCGTGGAGATGGCCGAACGTCAGTTGTGAGTTTCGCGATAGTGCTTTCGGGCGTGTCGTGACATGCGACACGCCCGATTTTTGTGCATGGCTTCTTGTAGACTTTCGCCTTGTGTGTATTTGCGCACACGTATAACTGAAGAACGATTTTATCCATCCACTATTTTGTAAGAAACCACATTAATGGCAGAGAACAATAACGAAGTCGCCAAGGTCGCCATCAACGACATCGGCACCGAAGAGGACTTCATCAAGGCAGTCGATTCCACCATCAAGAACTTCGATGATGGTGATCTGGTTGAGGGCACCGTCGTCAAGATCGATCACGACGAAGTCCTCCTGGACATCGGCTACAAGACCGAGGGTGTCATCCCCTCCCGCGAGCTTTCCATCAAGAAGGACGTTGATCCTGACGAAGTCGTCGAGGTCGGCGACACCATCGAGGCCCTTGTCGTCACCAAGGAAGACAAGGAAGGCCGTCTGATTCTGTCCAAGAAGCGTGCACAGTACGAGCGCGCTTGGGGCGACATCGAGAAGATCAAGGAAGCCGATGGCGTTGTCGAAGGCACTGTCATCGAAGCTGTCAAGGGTGGCCTCATCGTCGACATCGGTCTGCGTGGCTTCCTGCCGGCATCTCTCGTCGAGATGCGTCGTGTCCGCGATCTGTCCCCGTACATCGGCCAGAAGATCAAGGCCAAGATCCTCGAGCTCGACAAGAACCGCAACAACGTGGTCCTCTCCCGTCGCCAGTACCTCGAGGAGACCCAGTCCGAAGTGCGCGAGACCTTCCTGTCCCAGCTTAAGAAGGGCCAGATCCGTGAAGGCGTCGTGTCCTCCATCGTCAACTTCGGCGCGTTCGTCGATCTGGGCGGTGTTGACGGCCTGATCCACGTTTCCGAGCTGTCTTGGAAGCACATCGATCACCCGTCCGAGGTCGTCAAGGTCGGAGACAAGGTCACCGTCGAGGTGCTTGACGTTGATCTCGATCGTGAGCGCATCTCCCTGTCCCTCAAGGCCACCCAGGAAGATCCGTGGCAGCGCTTCGCCCGCACCCACGTTCCTGGCCAGATCGTCAAGGGCAAGGTCACCAAGATCGTTCAGTTCGGTGTCTTCATCTCCGTCGAAGACGGCATCGAAGGCCTCGTGCATATCTCCGAGCTGGCCAACCGCCATGTGGAGAACCCGGAGACCGTCGTCAAGCCGGGCGAGGAAGTCTTCGTCAAGGTGATTGACGTCGATCTCGACCGTCGCCGCATCTCCCTGTCCCTCAAGCAGGCCAACGACTCCGTTGATCCGGCTTCCGAGGACTTCGATCCGGCTCTGTACGGCATGCCGGCAGAGTACGACGAGCAGGGCAACTACAAGTATCCGGAAGGCTTCGACCCGGCAACCAACGAGTGGATCGCTGGTTACGAGAAGCAGCGTGAGGAGTGGGAGTCCCAGTACGCCACCGCTCACGATCTGTGGGAGCAGCACAAGGAATTCGTTGCCAAGGAACTCGAGAACGCCGAGGCTTCCGCAGCCGAAGACGGCCAGGCTCCGAAGGAAGAGAAGGTCGAAGAGGTGTCCAACTACTCCTCCGACAACACCTCCAACGGCACCCTCGCCGATTCCGACCAGCTCGCCGCTCTGCGCGACCAGCTGCTCGGCAAGTGAGTTTCGACGAATCAAAATAAACTGATTCGCGTAAACCGCTGATAAATGGCCCCGCACCATCAGGTGCGGGGCCATTTGCGTATGTTGCGAGTCCGTCAAACATTACAATGGCGGTTGTGATGATTCGAATTGGGTTGACCGGAGGCATCGCCGCCGGCAAAAGCACGGTCGCTACGCATCTGCGTGAACTGGGCGCGACGCTTGTCGATTATGATGTGCTCGCCCGAAAAGTCGTGGAACCCGGAAGCGTGGGCCTGCAACGAATCGTGGAACATTTCGGGCCGGATGCGATGAACGCGCAAGGTGGTCTTAATCGGCGATGGATGTCCGAACACGTCTTCTCCGATCCGAATGCCGAATCCGAACGTAGAATCCTTGACGATATCGAACATCCGTTGATCTACGATCTTGCATTGTCGGAGGAACGGCAGGCGGTCGAAAAGAATCCGGATGCCGTGGTCGTACATGATATTCCGCTTTTGGCGGAAGTAATCGATGACATACCCATGCGTTTCGACCATATCGTAACAGTCGAAGCACCGGAACAGACGCGTGTGGAACGTATGATGCGCACCCGTGGCATGAGTGAGGCACAGGCGAAGGCGCGTATCGCGCATCAGCCCACGCGTGCGGCACGAGAATCCATAGCCGATGCGGTGATTGACTCATCCCAGGATGTAGAACACATGTTCGACTGTGTTGATAGGCTGATGGAACAGTGGCGTAAGGAAGCGAGACGGAACCATGGGATTCAACATTGAACGAGTGAACAAGCCGTTTGTGGTCAAATCTCCATATAAGCCTTCAGGCGACCAGCCGAAGGCCATCGAGGAGCTGGCCACGCGCATCGAGAATGGCGAGAACGACGTGGTGCTCATGGGCGCCACCGGCACCGGCAAAACCGCCACTACAGCGTGGCTGATCGAACGTCTGCAGCGACCGACGCTTATCATCGAGCCGAACAAGACGCTCGCCGCGCAGTTGTGCGCCGAATTCCGCGAACTCATGCCGGACAATGCGGTGAGCTACTTCGTTTCCTACTACGACTACTACCAGCCGGAAGCGTACATTCCCCAGACCGACACCTACATCGAGAAGGATTCCAACATCAACGACGATGTGGAGCGATTGCGCCACGCCGCCACCGCGAACCTTCTGACCCGTCGCGATTGCGTGGTCGTGGCCACCGTCTCCTGCATCTACGGTTTGGGAACGCCGGAAGAATACGCTGGCCGTATGCTGTTCCTCCAGGAAGGCCAGCAGATCGACCGTGACGATTTACTGCGCAAATTCGTGGACATGCAATACAAGCGCAACGACATCGCCTTCACGCGAGGCACATTCCGCGTGCGCGGCGACACCGTTGAGATCATCCCCGTATACGAGGAACTGGCCATCCGCATCGAATTCTTCGGCGACGAAATCGACCGCATCTCCACGCTGCATCCGCTGACCGGCGACGTGATCGCGCACGAATCGCAGGTGCACATCTTCCCGGCCTCGCATTACGTTGCCGGACCGGAACGTATGGAACGGGCGCTCAAAACCATCCAACAGGAACTTGACGAGCGTACCGCCGAATTGCATAAGCAAGGCAAGGAACTTGAAGCGCAGCGTCTCACCATGCGCACCACATACGATCTGGAAATGCTCTCGCAGGTCGGCACATGCTCCGGCGTGGAGAACTATTCGCGGCATTTCGACGGACGCGCGCCGGGCACGCCTCCGCACACGCTGCTTGACTTTTTCCCCGATGATTTCCTGCTCGTCATCGACGAATCACATGTCACCGTGCCGCAGATCGGTGCCATGTACGAAGGCGACGCGAGCCGCAAACGCACGCTGGTCGAACACGGTTTCCGCCTGCCGTCGGCAATGGACAATCGACCGCTCAAATGGCCGGAGTTCCAGGAACGCGTCGGTCAGACGGTGTACCTGTCGGCAACGCCCGGCGATTACGAACTCGGTTTGAGCGACGGCGTGGTCGAACAGATCATACGTCCGACCGGACTAGTCGATCCGCAGATCGACGTGCGGCCGGTGGAAGGGCAGATCGATGACCTGCTTGCCGAAATCAAAGACCGCGTGGCAAGGAACGAACGTGCGCTGGTCACCACGCTCACTAAGAAAATGGCCGAGGATCTGACCGACTATCTGCTGGAACGCGGCATCAAAGTCGAATATCTGCATTCCGATGTGGACACCTTGCGTCGTGTCGAACTGCTGCGTGAACTGCGTGAAGGCAAGATCGACGTCATCGTCGGCATCAACCTGCTACGAGAGGGCCTCGATCTGCCGGAAGTGTCATTGGTCGCAATCCTCGACGCGGATAAGGAAGGCTTCCTGCGTTCCTACCGTTCGCTCATCCAGACCATCGGCCGTGCGGCGCGAAACGTGTCCGGCACCGTCGTCATGTATGCGGACGACATCACCGAAGCCATGCGCAAGGCCATCGACGAGACCAACCGCCGCCGTGACATCCAGATCGCCTACAATAAGGAACATGGCATCGATCCGAAGCCGCTCATCAAGAAGATCTCCGATGTCAACGACATGCTCGCCAAGGAGGACGTCGACACCCAGACATTGCTCGGTACCGGATACCGAAACGCGGACAAAGCCGGCAATTCGCATCTCGGCGTGCCACATACCAGCAAGGAGGAATCCGGCAGGCGGCACGAGGAGATTCTCAAGGCCGGATTGCCCGCACAGGATCTAGCTGATCTCATTCGACAACTGTCCGAGCAGATGCATACCGCCGCAGAACAACTGCAATTCGAGCTTGCGGCTCGTCTGCGTGACGAGATCCGTGACCTGAAAAAGGAACTTCGGCAGATGACGGAGGCGAGCAAATAGTTCTCGACCGGTCATACGGCATCCGTACCATAGTGGATTATGGCTGAAACACCACTTGTTTTTGAAATCGCCACGTTTGCGGTGCTTGCCGTCTTCTTCGTGGTGGACCTGTTCATCATCGGGCGCAAGCCGCATGTGCCCTCCACCAAGGAATGCGTGCAGCATATCGCGTTCTTCGTGGTCATGGCGTTGATCTTCGGCGGACTCATGTGGTTCTTCGCCGGCTCGAAGCCTGCCATCGAGTTCTACTCAGGTTGGCTGACCGAATATTCGCTGAGCATAGACAACCTGTTCGTGTTTGTCATTATCATGTCGAATTTCGCGGTGCCGAAGGAACTACAGAAATTCGTGCTGTCAGTCGGCATCACCGTCGCGCTCGTACTGCGAGGCATGTTCATTTTGGTGGGCGCTGCCATCATCTCGCGCTTCACTTGGGTGTTCTTCCTATTCGGCGCGTTCCTCATCGTCACGGCCATCAAACTCGTCGCCGGGGGAGACGAGGACGAGGAATACCATGAGAACGCGTTGATTCACGCACTGCGCAAGGTCATCAAGATCACCGATGAATACGACGGCGAAAAGCTGCGTACTATCAAGAACGGTGTGAAGCATTGGACCCCGATGCTCATCGTGTTCCTGACCATCGGCACCACCGACGTGATGTTCGCTTTCGATTCGATCCCCGCCATTTTCGGCCTGACCAAAGATCCGTTCATCGTGTTCACGTCCAACGTGTTCGCATTGCTCGGTCTGCAGCAGCTGTACTTCCTGCTCGGAGAGCTGCTTGACAAGCTCGTCTATCTTCCGCTGGGCCTGTCCGTGGTGCTGGGCTTCATCGGCGTCAAACTCATCATGGAGGCCCTGCATGGCAATTCGCTGCCGTTCCTCAATGGCGGCCAGCCGATTTCCTGGGTTCCGGAAGTGCCCACATGGCTGTCGCTTGTCGTGATCGTTCTTGCGATTGGTGGTGCGGCTTTGGCAAGTGTTATTAAGATGCGCACCATGAAAGCGAACGAAAAGTGACAGTCCGGCAAACGTTGGGAGAATAGAGCTTTTCTATTCTCCTACGAAATTGTGAGCGCTCACAACACACCTAGTTCTGAGGTGGAAGTGGGCGCTTTTTGCTAGTAAGCTATGCCATTGGAAACAGGGTCGTCAGATCCAAAATCAATATCAACAAGAATAGGCAGGCATTCATGCGTAAAGCCAAGATCGTAGATACCATCGGTCCCGCTACCGAGTCCCTGGAAGGCATCACCAGCCTTGTCGAAGCAGGTATGGACGTCGCTCGTCTGAACCGCTCCCACGGCACTCCGGAAGACCACCTCAAGGTCTACAACAACCTCCGTGCCGCCGCCAAGGCCACTGGCCGCAACGTCGCAGCCCTGGTTGACCTGCAGGGTCCGAAGATCCGCTGCGGTTGGTTCAAGAAGAACGCCGACGGCGAGGACAAGGTCCAGCTGACCGAAGGCCAGGAGTTCGTCATCACCACTGATGACATCGAAGGCGACGAGCACATCACCTCCACCACCTTCAAGGGTCTCCCGGGCGACTGCCATGCAGGCGATCCGATCCTCATCGACGACGGCAAGGTCCGCCTCGAGGTCACCAAGGTCGAAGGCAACAACGTGTACACCAAGGTTGTCGTTGCCGGACCGGTCTCCAGCCACAAGGGCATCAACCTTCCGGGCGTCGCCGTGTCTCTGCCGGCTCTGACCGAGAAGGACGAAGAGGATCTGCGCTGGGCCATCCGCACCGGCGCCGACATCATTGCCATGTCCTTCGTGCGCTTCGCCACCGACATCGATCGCGCCCATGAGATCATGGACGAGGAAGGCCGCCGTATCCCGGTCGTCGCCAAGATCGAGAAGCCGCAGGCCCTCGAGAACCTCGAGGAGATCGTCAAGGCGTTCGACGGCATCATGGTCGCACGTGGCGATATGGCCGTCGAGTGCCCGCTGGAAGAGGTCCCGCTGGCCACCAAGCGCTGCATCGAGCTGGCTCGTCAGTACGCCAAGCCGGTCATCGTGGCCACCGAAGTCCTCGGCTCCATGGTCAGCTCCCCGGTCCCGACCCGTGCAGAGGCATCCGACTGCGCCAACGCCGTCCTCGACGGTGCCGACGCCACCATGACCTCCAACGAGACCGCCGTCGGCAAGTACCCGGCAGTCACCGTGAACACCATGAGCCGCATCTCCACCTTCGCTACCGAGCATGGTTTCGACCGCATCCCGGAGCTGAAGAACCTGGATATGTCCTCCACCGGTGCCGTCTCTTCCGCCGCCGTCGACCTGGCCGACAAGCTCAACGCCAAGGCCATCGTCGCCTACACCCAGACCGGTTCCACCGTGCACCGCGTGTCCCGTGAACGTCCGGCCACCCCGATCTACGGCATCACCAACAATGAGCACACCTTCCACTGGCTGGCCCTGTCTTGGGGCACCGAGTCCTTCCTGGTCGACGAGGATTACCATGACAAGTCCCGCAAGGACCTCATGGTTTTCACCGACAAGGTCCTCAAGGACGCCGGCAAGGTCTCCGATGGCGACAAGATCGTCGTGCTGAGCTCCGCCCAGGGCGAACACCAGCCGGGTCGCACCGATTCCATCTACGTCCACACCGTTGGTGCCTGCGACTGAGATTTGAATCGTCGCGTTAAACGCTGATTCCATAATCCTCCCATTGGTTCCCGATGGGAGGATTATTGTTTTTACGCGATGTCCCCGAATGATGACAACGCCGAGATTTGGCGCAAATCGCAATCATGTGGTATTCTTCCAGAGTTGCGTGCAAGCCCTCGTATCCCAATTGGTAGAGGAAGCAGCCTCAAAATCTGCGCAGTGTGGGTTCGAGTCCCACCGAGGGCACGTAAGAAATCAATATCAATCCAGGCCCGGGTTGGGGCATGTTAGGCCGGCTTTGGGTGTGACAGTGGAAAGAGACCGACATGGCTGCAGAGAAGACCACGGAACCGGACGAAGTACTCACTGATGAGGAGCTCCAAGCTGCTGCGGCTCCCGAGCCGGATTCTGCCAATAATAACGAGGCGCACAAGCGCACCGTCGTCGTTGCCGAAGACGAATCCGTAAACCGCATGGATTTGGTCGCCATGCTTGAGGATAACGGCTATGAGGTCGTCGGAGAGGCCGCCAACGGTGAGGAAGCCGTTGAACTGACCCGTAAGTTCCGCCCGAGCGTGGTGTGCATGGATGTCAAGATGCCTCGCATGGATGGCATCGAGGCCGCTGGCATCATCTGTGATGAGAACATCGCTCCGGTCGTCATGCTGACGGCATTCTCCCAGTCTGATTTGGTCAAAAAGGCCACGGGCGCTGGCGCCATGGCGTATGTCACCAAGCCGTATGAGGAATCCAAGCTGCTGCCGGCTTTGGAAGTCGCCATGGGCCGTTTCGCCGAAATCAACGATCTGCTTGACAATGTCGAACGTAGCGAGTCCAAACTGCAGGAAACCGAGGAACAGCTGAAGAAGGCCGAAGAGCAGCTGAAGAAGGCCGAAGAAACGCTGGAGGAGCGCAAGCTCGTCGACCGCGCCAAGGGCCTGCTGATGGACAAGGCGGACTTCTCCGAACAGGGCGCTTTCCGTTGGATTCAGAAGACCTCCATGGACCAGCGCATTCCGAAGAAGCGTCTGGCCATGGCCATCATCGCCAAGTATGGCGAACAGAAGTCGGAAGCAGAGGATGAGCGCTAACACACCAACTGTGGAAGGCACTTCACGCGGAACGCTATTGGTCGTTGACGGCCATTCTTTGGCGTTCCGCGCTTTTTTTGCCTTACCCGTAGAGAATTTCAGTACATCATCAGGTCAGGCCACCAACGCGGTCTGGGGATTCGCCACCATGCTTTCGCAGGTGATCGATGCCGAACATCCAGACCATCTTGCCGTCGCATTCGATGTGAAGGGCGGCACGTTCCGCAACCAGATGCTGCCGCAGTACAAAGGAACTCGCGACGCGGCCCCCGAGGAACTGCTCAGCCAGCTGCCATTAATCCAGCAGATGCTGACGGCCTTGGGCGTCACATACATCGAAAAACCCGGTTACGAAGGTGACGATGTGATCGGCACGCTCGCCAGCATGGGCGACCAGGCAGGCTACCGCACATTGGTGCTGTCCGGCGACCGTGATGCTTTCCAGCTGATCAACGACAACATCACCGTGCTGTATCCCGGCCACCATTTCAAAGACCTCAAACATATGACCCCGGATGCCGTGCAGGAGAAATATCATGTCTCTCCCGCGCAATACCCGGATCTGGCCGCCTTGCGCGGAGAAACCGCTGACAACATCCCCGGCGTTCCCGGAGTCGGCGACGGATTCGCGGCCAAATGGATTAACCAGTACGGCGGACTTGAGCAGATCATCGAACACGCCGACGAGATCAGCGGCAAAAAAGGCGAAGCCCTGCGCGAAAACATCGAACAGGTCAAACTGAACCGTTCCGTGAACGCTTTGGTTCGTGACCTTGATCTTGGCGTGTCGGTATCCGACCTGACATTTGGGCAAGTCGACGCTGGTCAACTCGACGATCTATTCACCAAGCTCGAATTCGGTGTTCGGACCAAGAATCGCGTGCTCAAAACGTTCAATGCGGACAAACCATCCGGGGACGTGCACGAATCCAGCAAGCTCGGGCTGCCACATGTCGAAGACGTCAACGATCCGCATGTGGTGGAGACATGGGTCCAAAACCATTTCCCCGTGGTGCAGGAACATCTGCACGAACGCCATGAACGCTCCTCCAACGACATTCCGGAATTCGGCTTCGAAATCGATTCTTCGACCCGCTGCACGGACAAGGTGAAACAGTCCTGGACGCTTTACGCCGAAGGCACGAGCAAACCCGGAGAAGCCTCTCTTTCGGCATTGATGATCGCCGTGCACGGCGAAGCCATTCGCATCGACGTATTCAGTCCGGATATGGTGCAATGCCTGCAAAGGCTGTTCGACCGCTATCACCATTCCATGGTCGTGCACGGTTACAAAGAACATGCGCATCTGCTGGGCAGCATCGGCGTGGAACTTCCGGAACCATTGTTCGACACCAAGCTCGCCGGATATCTTGCCCACCCGGATTTCCACGCGGACACGCTGGAACAGGCTGCGGCCCATTTCCTTGATCTGCACATCGAAGCACAAGCCGAAGCCGCGACACAGGGGACCTTGGACTTCGACGAGCCTGAGGAAAACGATTCCAAGAACGATGAGCTGATACTCACCCGCACCGCAATCGTGGGGCTTTTGGCCGAATATTTGGCCGGTGTGCTGGATAAGCGCGAACAATTCGGTCTCCTCAAATCCATTGAGCTTCCGGTCTCTCAGGTCCTGCATGGCATGGAACAGGTCGGCGCCCAAGTGGATATGACACGTCTGGTGCAGATGCGCGACCAACTTGCCGCCGACGCTGCCCAGGCACAGGAAACGGCGTGGCAGTTCGCGGGGGAGCAGGTGAACCTGCAAAGCCCCAAACAGCTGCAGAAGATCCTGTTCGAAGACATGGGATTGAAACCGACGAAAAAAACCAAGTCCGGTTCATACACCACCAATGCCGCGGCATTGCAGACCTTGCGTGACCGCTCGTACGATAACGACCGCGCATGCCAGTTCCTTGACGCGTTGCTGATGCATCGTGAAAAGAACAAGCTCAAGCAGATCGTGCAGACGTTGATCGACGCCACAAACCGTCATGACGGTCGCATCCACACCACTTTCGAACAGACGGTGGCAGCCACCGGACGATTGAGCTCCGTCGATCCAAACCTGCAGAACATTCCGAACCGGGATCCCGCAGGTCGTGAGATTCGATCCGCGTTCGTGCCGGGAGAGGGCTTCGAATCGTTGCTGAGCTCCGACTACTCGCAGGTCGAACTGCGCATCATGGCCGACCTTTCCGGTGATGAGGCGTTGATAGAGGCCTTCCGCTCCGGCAAGGACTTCCATAAGTATGTGGCCAGCTTGGTCTACGGCATTCCCGTTGACGACATCACGTCCGATCAGCGTAGCCACGTCAAGGCGATGAGCTATGGACTTGCCTACGGTCTGAGCACGTATGGACTTGCCCAGCAGCTCAAGATCAAGCCCAAAGAAGCCGAATCGCTGAAAAACCAGTATTTCGCCACTTTTGGCAAAGTCCATGAATACCTTGAATCGCTTGTCTCGTCCGCACGCGAAAAAGGATATACCGAAACCATTTTCGGAAGGCGCAGGTATTTCCCCGGTCTCAAATCGCCGAACCGTGCCGTGAGGGACGCGGCCGAACGCGCCGCGTTGAACGCGCCTATCCAAGGCTCGGCGGCGGACATCATGAAAATCGCCATGATTCGTGCGTATGACGCACTGCAGGAAGCGAACCTTGGAAGTCGCCTCATACTGCAGATTCATGATGAACTTGTGGTGGAGATCGCGCCCGGTGAGGAGAAGCAGGCCACCGCGCTGGTGAAGGATGCCATGGAGCATGCCGTCACCATGGCCGTTCCGTTGGACGTATCGACGGGCATCGGTTCCGATTGGCAATTGGCGGCCCACTGATCCGTTCCCGTCGGATAATCGAAGGCTGATTAAAAAAGAAAGAAGGAAGATTGTGGCAACGCTGAAGCAGGTCGTGGATGTGCTTGAAACGCTGTATCCGCTGCGATACGCGGAACAATGGGATGAGCCGGGACTCATCGTGGGAGACCTTCGCCACGACGTGCGCAACATCGCGTTCGCGGCGGACCCATCCATGGCGGTGATCGACCAGGCTATCGCCGGAGGCATCGACCTGCTGATCTGCCACCATCCGCTGTTCTTCCGTTCCGTGCATGCGGTCTCCGGACTAGGATTCCGTGGTGAGATCGTCCGGAAGCTCAACCTCGCCGGTTGCGCGCTGTGGGTTGGGCACACCAATGCCGATGCCTCCTACCGAGGAGTCAGCATGGCCGCCGCCGACGCGTTCGGCCTGATCGAACAGCGTCCGCTGGTACCCATCGAAGATCCGAAAGCCGAACATCCGGTCGGATTGGGCCGTGTCGGCCGGTTGCAGGAGCCGATCGCATTGCGTGATTTCGCCCGTCGTGTGGCCGACGCGCTGCCATACACCGAACTTGGCGTGCAGGTGTGCGGCGACCTTGACGCGACGATCGGCACGGTGGCGGTATTGCCGGGCTCGGGCGATTCCCTGTTCGATGAAGTGCGTGCCGCAGGCGTCGATGTGTATGTGACCAGCGATCTGCGCCATCATCCGGTGACCGATGCCATCGAGCAGGCGCGCTATGAGGCGTCCATGCGTGCCGCGGACATCGAACTCGGCCGAGGCGACGCCACTGTTCGTCCGATGTTCATCAACACGCCACACAGCGCCATCGAATCCATATGGTTCCAATACGCCATGGGCGATGTGCCTCGTGCCGTATCTGAGGCGACCGGAGACATCCCCACCGTCCGCTGGATTTCCATGAACACCGATCCCTGGAATCTGGTACTGCCGTCCTGCGGGCAGGAACGCTGAACGACGATGTCCGATACGACCAGCATGGATATGTCGCTGAACGAATCCAGCGATGGCGTGGACATGACCAGACCGGCCACAGTACTCAGCAGAGAGCACGTGTATCAAGGCGCGATTTTCGGCGTGGAGGACATGCGTATCGCGTTGCAGACACGAGACGGCGGACAAACCGTGATCCGCAGACAGGTGATGCGGCACGCGCCCTGTGTGGTCATGCTGGTGCATGACTGCGCGCAGGATTTGTACTTGGTCGAACGAGAATACCGTGTCGGCTGCGACGCCTTCGCCTACGGTCTGCCGGCAGGACTCATCGATGACGGGGAAGACGTCGATGCGGCCGCATTGCGTGAGCTGCGCGAAGAGACCGGCGTCGAGCCAATCGACGAAAACAGTTGCGATATCGACCATGTCGGGCAATTCTATTCATCCGAAGGCATGACCGACGAACTGGCCAACATCATGGTGGTGCACCTGCGCCACTGGCAGGCCGTCGAACGGCATTTCGACGCCGACGAGCATGTCGAATCTGCTTGGATCCCGTGGAAGCAGCTACGAGACACGCACATCACGGCCTCCAATTCGGAGATCGCCATTTTGCATGAGCAAATTCGCAGAATGCGGCAACAATAGCGGCCTGCAGGTTTCGAATTGTAAAAACAATCGCCGGAATAAACGAAATAACGAATTCAACTCGCAAAACGTGCGATACTTGAATTATGCAAATCAGACCTGGATCGATGTATCCACTCGGTGCGAGCTACGACGGCGCCGGCGTGAATTTCGCCCTCTTCTCTCAAGTGGCCCAGAAAGTCGAGCTTTGTCTTTTCGATGAGGAAGACCGTGAGACCCGAGTGGAAATGACGGAGCAGAACTCCTACGTATGGCATAACTATCTGCCGGGAATACAACCCGGGCAACGGTACGGCTATCGTGTGTACGGTCCGTATGATCCAGCAAAGGGCCTGCGGTGCAACCCGAACAAGTTGCTGCTCGACCCGTACGCAAAAGCCATCGAGGGAAACATCGACGGTGACGAAAGCCTCTATTCGTATTGGTTCAAAAGCCCTGAGGACGTCACCAGCATGAATACGCTGGATTCCGCGCCGCATACCATGAAATCGGCCGTGGTCAATCCGTATTTCGACTGGGGCAACGACCAACATCCGAACATCTCCTACCATGATTCGGTAATCTACGAAGCCCATGTGCGTGGCATGACCAATCTCAACCTGGACGTGCCGCCGGACATCCGTGGAACCTACGCGGGCCTCGCATATCCATCGGTCATCGAATATCTGAGGAAGCTCGGCGTCACCGCCATCGAACTTATGCCGATCCACCAGTTCGTCAACGACAGCTTCCTGCAGGAAAAAGGCCTGAGCAACTACTGGGGCTACAACACCATCGGCTTCTTCGCGCCTCATAACGCGTACTCAAGCTCCGGACAACGCGGCGAGCAGGTCAACGAATTCAAATCCATGGTCAAGGCCTACCATCGCGCCGGCATGGAAGTGATCCTCGACGTGGTGTACAACCACACCGCCGAAGGCAACAACCTCGGCCCGACCCTAAGCTTCAAAGGCATCGACAACGGTGCCTACTACCGTCTGGTCGACAACGACCGACGCCACTACTTCGACACGACCGGCACCGGCAACTCCCTGCTGATGCGCTCGCCGCACGCGCTGCAGCTCATCACGGACAGCCTGCGCTACTGGGTCACCGAAATGCATGTCGATGGTTTCCGATTCGATCTTGCGGCCACGCTGGCCCGCCAGTTCCAGGAAGTCGACAAGCTGTCCGCCTTCTTCGACATCGTCGAACAGGATCCGGTCATCTCCCGTGTCAAGCTCATCGCCGAACCTTGGGATTTGGGTTCCGGCGGCTATCAGGTGGGCGGCTTCCCGTCCAGCTGGTCCGAATGGAACGGCCGCTACCGTGATTGCGTGCGTGACTTCTGGCGTTCGCAACCATCGACGCTACCGGAATTCGCCAGCCGTCTGATGGGCAGCTCCGACCTGTATCAGATGAACGGCCGCCGTCCGGTGGCTTCCGTGAACTTCATCACCGCACATGATGGCTTCACCATGAACGATTTGGTGAGCTACAACGAGAAGCATAACGACGCCAACGGCGAAGGCAATAGGGATGGCGAAAGCAACAACCGTTCCTGGAACTGCGGTGTCGAAGGCCCGACCACCATCAAGGACGTCAACGACCTGCGGCAACAGCAGATGCGCAACATGTTCGCGACGCTGCTGTGCAGTCAGGGCATTCCGATGATCTGCGGCGGCGATGAGGTGGCACGCACGCAACAGGGCAACAACAATGCCTATTGCCAGGACAACGCCATTTCATGGACCAATTGGGATCTTGACGATAGTCAGAAGGATCTGCTTGAGTTCGTTTCGAAGCTGATTCATCTGCGACTCGAGCACCCGGTGCTCCACCGTCGTCGTTTCTTCACCGGCCGCGAGCCAGGAGACCCGGACGATAAGATTCCGCAGGTCGAATGGATGGACCACACCGGTTCCATCATGGACATGGAAGATTGGTCCAATACCCACGCGTTCTCGGTGATGATCTATCTGAACGGTTCCGATATTCCGGAAGCCGACTGGTATGGCAACCAGATGGTGGACAATAACTTCATCCTGATTTTCAACGCGCATTACGAGCCGATTATGTTCACCTTGCCGGACGAGCGGTATGGCAAGAAATGGCGTCTGGTCGTCGACACGCATAATCCGAAGGGTCCGGAACTCAACTATGAGGCCGGCTTCGCGATCACGGCGCAGTCGAGAAGCTTCCTGTTGCTGATGAGCGATAGAAAGCCCACCACAAAGAACTACGATTTCTGATAGCCATGAGAACAGGCGAGGTGCCATCCGTACGGGTGACACCTCGCCGTATTGTTTGTGGACTGTGCTCGTGAACCGTTACGAGAATTAGACTTCCGACGAGAGTCGGGAAACGGTTCCAGGAACGGTTTCGCTGACCTCCGCAAGATCCTCGACGGATTCTGGCCGCTTGGTTTGCGCCAGAATAAGCTGCGTCTGCACACGATCGGATTCGATGGCCGCAATCTGCCGTGAAAAGATGATGAACCAGCCCAGAAACATCATGCCGGCAAGAGCCTCGACGTTCGTCAACGTGTTACGCCCCGCCAACCACTGGAACCCGGCAAGAGCCCCGATCACGATAGCTAGGTCTGAAATCACATATACTACTTTTGAAAGCTGCGGGGCCAGCCAAGGCAGCGCGATCATCAGCACGCTCATCAGGCAGGGAAGACCGCGGGCGAATACGTTGTGCAGAATCGGATGCGGCGTGTAACGGAACATGCCGATGCCGATGAAGGCGATGCCTGCGAGCGTCAGCATGGTCGATAGCAGAAGAATCCGCGCCTTGAAGTGTTTGGGAGCTTCTTTTTCATCGCTTGCAGACAGATACTGCATCTGCAGACGGTGCGTGGTGATGAGCTCCGAAATCGCGAAATAGCTGATGATGACGATGCAGACGCCGGCCAACATCAATGTCGAATTGAACATACGAGCAGCAAAAGTGGTTCGATCGCCCAATTGGGAGAAATTGTTGTTGTACCAGTATGGATCATCGGACGTCAATCCTGCGATGCTGACACCGGAAACCACGAAGAACGGCAACAAGGATGCGATGGTCTTGGCATTCATGAGTTCCGCCTGTACGAACGTGACATAGCCTACGACCCCCGAGATCGCGGCGCAGAGCGCAGTCAGATAGCCTTTTAACGTGCGCAACCCCATCATGTTGCTGGCAATGGAAAGCAGCATGAACGCCGTGACGAAAATGGTCGACGCGTAGACCACGGACAAAGCGAGTATCTCGAAGATACGGCGAATAGGAATGGTCCAGCCATGTTTCAACGTCATCGACCTGGAGTTGCGCGCATACCCCAAGGTGAACGAGATGACTCCACATCCCGCGGTGATTCCGGCACACACGGTGAACAGGCGTTGGGTGACACGCCAGATGGCGGGAGCGAATTGCAGATATAGGTCCATGGCGATCCATGCAAGAGTGGCGCATGCCATGAAGGAAATGATGCCTGAAGCCTCGGCTTGCTGATGACGTCCCATGCGCGTTCCCTCCAGTATTTGCCATTCTAGCCTGTCGTTGTCCTACCATACGCTACAATGGAAACTCGTGTTCACCTGCCACGTGCGGGAGTGCATGAACGGGCTGTAGCGCAGTTTGGTAGCGCGTCTGCTTTGGGAGCAGAATGTCGCAGGTTCAAATCCTGTCAGCCCGACCGGAAGCCTTGGAAACATTACGTTTCCAAGGCTTTATTTTTTCTTGGCCGTAGGCTATCGACACGATTCGACACGATGACCGCGCAACCTCCGCGTCTAGACGGTCTTCAACTGTTCAGCGCGCAGCTCGCCAATCGCGTCCGCCACATCGTCCAATCGTTCCGGCCAGAGAGCCGTGTATGTGTTCAGCGTGATGCTGGGTGAGGAGTGGCCGAGCTGCATCTGTAGGGTCTTCACATCCGCGCCTTGAGCAATCGCAAAGCTCGCATAGCTATGCCTCAAACTATGGATGGTCACGCCCTCGTCCTCCATGCCGGCCAGTCGGACGGCCTTTCGCCAGACACGCGTCCGCCACGTGTTCGTCCACAGGTTCCCGCCTCTTGCCGCGCGGAACAGCCAGTCGTCGTCGCCCATGCCCTCCATCTGCCGTTCGATGGACGGTATGAGGAATCTGGGTATGGCGATGCTGCGCGGTTTGCCGTTCTTCGGCGTGCCCAGCACAAGCCTGCCTTTGCCGTCGTCGGTCCAAGTGCGGCGGATGCGCGCCCTGCGTGATTCCACATCCACGTCGCCGCATTTGAGTGCCAGCGTCTCGCCAATGCGGGCACCGGTGTATGCCTGCCAGCGGACGATCAGCCCGTCTACCGGCCGTCCTGCCCGTTCGGCCATGCCGGCCAGCAACTCCACCTCCTCGACGGTAAGGAACACCATGTCGTCATCGGATTGCGTGATGCGCGGCACGGTGACCTTTTCAATGGGGTTCTCTCCGATCCAGCCGTGCTCCAAAGCGAATTCCATGACACCGCCCATGACGACCTTGACGATGTTGCGGATGCTGCGTGGACTCAATGGCTTCGATTCGCGATCGTCCTGCAGTTCGGCGGGATACCCGCCTTCGGTGAGCTGCGTGACCCACTGTTGCAGTTCGTCGCGTTGGATTTCCCTCAGTGTGCGATCGCCCCACTTGGGATTGATATAAACGCGCAATTCGCGGCGGTATCTGCCCAAAGTGCCCTGTTTGATATCCATCTTGCCGTCCGTCCATTCGGAGGCAACGTCCCGGAAGATGCGTAGTTCCTGCTGCGGGTCGCGGTATTTGCCGCGTCTGATGTCGTCCTCGATGGCCGCTGCGTATTCCTCAGCGTCACGGAGCTTGGCGAAGTTCCGTGATTTCTGGACGCGTTTGCCGTCTCGAAGCGTGTACCAGCGGCATCTCCACCGTGAGCCTTGGCCGTACAGCGCGGACCGCCATTTGCCGGGCACATTGGCTTTCATCGGATCCTTCGCATTGGCCAGCGACTGTTTCGCGGCCCTGCTGGGCGGGTTGCCGTCCTCGTCGTTTTTGAGCCATCTGTCGTCTACGAACGCTCTGGCCATGGTTGTCTCTTTCCGAGGATCCGCGCTACACTGTGCGTGGAACCTCATTTTGGTGAAAACGGAAATGCTGATTGTTGGTTCCTTGGGTTCCGTCCGACTGTGTTCGGGCGGGACCCTTTTTTGTTTCCCGTCGCGGTATGTGGACGCTGAGCTTCTTTTATTGCACGCACACGCCGGAATCGTACAACAGCTGCCGATAGTCCGACAGTACTTGGATGGTGACGCCCAATTCCACGGCCATCATCCACGTATTGCCTTCGTATATCTGCTCCACCATGCCATAGTCCACGGGACTGATCAACGCCAGCGCGGTCTCCCTGCGACACCGGCGCTCGCACTTCAACCCGTATTGGCTACCACAGCCTGGATCGTGGTGTTTCGCGTGGATGAGCTCATGGCACAGCGTGCAACGGCGCTGGCGCTGGTTGAGCCAGTCGGCCAGCAGAATGAGTTTGTGTCGATCGTCGTATAGGCCGCATATGTCACGGGGAAGGTCGCGTGACATGACTGACAGACCCATGGATTCCGCGTTCCGGTGAAGCTCCGCGATGGTCTTGTTATCCACATTCCTCTCTTCCGGAAGTATTGTTTTTCGAGAAGTACTTTTTTGCTGTTTGTCAAGTTCTGCTTGACAGTTGGAGTGTCGTATGTGATGCTTGAATCAGCTCATCTACCGAGTTGTAGAAGGAGTCTCCAGGGTCGCTGCGGCGGCCCTTGCTTTTTATTGAACGCAATTCCCGTTCAAACTTGACTGATCATATTCTTTCAGAAGTTTGTTGAAGCTATGATCATGGTCGACGTAGTAGGCGGTGACCAACATGCAGTAGCCTCTGTCCTTATGTGGTTCCAGCACGACTAGATACCGTTCTGATTCAATGAGGATATATAACCTATCGCGGCCATGCTTATGCTTCCTCCAGATTAATGGCGCATCACATACCTCATAATGGCATTGCGGACAATCCTTTGCGTTGTCAATCGTCTTCCGTGGAAACCTGATCCGCTCACATCTACGCAGATCGACATTCCTCTCGCCGGTTGTGTAGTCTTCGACGCTGGTGATGTGGAAAAACCCAGCCCATTTTCCGTCGGTCTCCTCTTTCTGGCGGCGTACGGAAACTCTGAGGCCGTCGAATGATGGATGTGAATCTATGAAGTCATGTCTGAAGATTGCATAAATCCTATCCTCATATACGGCAAAGTCTTCTATCGGGGATTTGGTTACGAGCTCCGGTGTCCAATGCGGTGTCATGCGTTCCGTCCTTCCCAGACGAAGATGTTGAACTTGCGCGTGCCCAAGGTCGTTGACTGGGTGAGTCGGAGCTTTGATCTCATGCGTATGTAGTCGATGATTTCAGCTTTCGCGCCTGATGGTTGGGGGATGGTCGTCCGGTTCGCCCTGCATACGGCTCCGTTGATCACGTCGGTGATTTGCATCATTTGCACTTCGTCTGAACGGATTGGTTGCACTTTCTTGATGCATTCGTGGTTGAAGTCGTAGTGGCTGTTTGCTAGCACTTCCTCCAGTTTCTCGGTACGTTGCGCGGAGTGCGTGTCCTTGATGTCCACGTACACGTTGTAGGTGTTCGTGGAATCGAACAGCCTGTTCAGCATGGTGAAATACATCTTGTAGTACCAATCGTTGTGTGACTGGGACCATGCCTCATGATTCAGACGTGTCTTCTTGGCCACCAGAACACGGAACCTCATGTCGTCATCCAGGAAGAAGCAGTTCAGCAAATCCTTGTACAGGTCGATTTTCGGCATGCTGGCCTTCGTCCACTTCACTTCCGTGCGTGCCTTGACACCGTAACGTGCCTTGATCTGGAGAATATTCTCTGTGATTTCCTGCCTTTTATCCTTGGGGATAATGAGGGCTCCAAGGACCATCACGTCGCTGTCGTCATGTTCCAGATGACAGCTTTCATCGCAATACAGGTTGTATTCAGTCATTTGCGTTCCTTTCACTCATCCGTGGCTCCATGTCTGTGGCCTTCGGAGACGCGTCGTCGGCTCGTCTCTCTTCTAGCTGTTTCCTGAGTGGTGTCTTGAGCTTGGTGAAGCCGATTGACATCAGCGTGAACGGGATGGCGAAGGTGAGCATGACGGGGCCGAAGAAGCACATGAGGATGGTGAACGCGGTCAGCGCGTACATCACCCAAAGAAGGACGTTATACGCCTTGTACTGGATTTCGAGCTGCTTCAAAGTCTTTGGGCGGGGCTGATGTGGCGTGCTGCCTGCAGATGAGGGAGTATAACTCGCCTGTTGATTGCTCTCGACAGTTGACCTCCGCTGCGGAGCGGTGTTTCTTTTCGTCTTCGGATTGATGGTATATGAGACGCCCTTTGCTACATGCACGGTCTTGCGTCCCCTCGAATTGACTGTGACCGGTCCCATCTTCACGGACGTGCTGACACCTCTTTTACCGATATTCACCCGGACGTTCTTGCCCAGGCTGATCCTGCGATTGACCCTGAAACCCATTGTCATTCCCCTCACTCGTCAGGCGTCTCGGCTTCGAGACGTGCGTTCGAATCCTTGTTCGCGGCCACGTCGTAGTCTTCGGGGTGCGCGGCGATACGGTCGATGAGATCATCGGTGATCTGGTTTTGGCGCTCGCGGTATTCATCTGGTGTACCAAGTTCATCGAGCAGCCTTTTATACGAGGCGTCAATAACCGCTTTAGGGTCTGCCTCAATCAACTCGCACGTATTCAAGAACGCCTCAAGTGGCATGGACGGCTTCGCGTTGATCCATTTGGAATACCCACCCTTGGAATGTCCAAGAATCTCAGCGACTTTCGTCTGCGAAATGGAATGTTTTGCGAATTCACCTTTTAGCTCGAGCCCTACTAGCTGTGCAAAACGTCGGCTCCGATATTCTCTGTTATCACTCATGTAAGCATTATATTACTCGATTTGAGTAACGCCAATTCCGCATATAGTTATTTGTTATCCAAATGAGAAACGCCGAAGTTGACGGACTCTTATTCATACATTAACGTTACTCACATGAGAAACGTTAGTCTACAAACGTGGTTTGGTCACAACGCCGAAAAAATCATTAAAAACAAGGGTATGACAAAACGAGCCGTGTCGGAAAAATGCGGAATCCCATACAGCACACTCAACAGCATGCTGAAGGGATACCGAGCCGTGACACTCGATACAGTCATCGCCCTGTCTGAGGCAACAGGAGAAGCGCCAAGCACCTTCCTTCCGCCTCAATTCAAAGAACAGAATCAGGCGCTCGCCGACGAATGAATCGAAAGGAGAATCCGAGATGAGCATCAACATTCCGGCCGAGACGGCGGACGAATCCATGAACCCGATTTCCGTTGAGGAATTCGAACGCCTGCACCCGGCGATGCTGGGCGCGATAAGGAAAGCCGTCCGCGAGG
>ERZ857801.87-NODE-87-length-122689-cov-15.833529_pt1 | contig 122689 bp, 120 predicted proteins | sample MGYA00519762_ERZ857801 | MGnify/ENA primary metagenome ERZ857801 (study PRJEB31778, sample SAMEA3449368) | human gut metagenome | biome: human gut; feature: human-associated habitat; material: faeces | place: United Kingdom | collected 2010/2012 ...
TTTCAGTACATAATTTTCTGGCAAATCTCAATGCCACCCTTCAGGGTGACTGCGATCTCATCCTTGGAGAGGACTTTTACTGTTTCCACCAGTTGGCGGATGGCGCTTTCGTCCCATTCCGTAATGTGGGGTGATGCGTTTTCCAAGGTCTGTGCTGCATCCATGATGCGCTGGTTGGCTTTTGCCTGTTCCTTGTTATCTGCGAGGATCCCGGAACGCTTTTCTTTCAGGAGGGTTTGCTCGTCCAGTATCTCCTTGAACTGACCGCCATAGGCAGCCGGATCATCCGTGGCCTTTTCCAGCAGTGTTTGGAATTGCTGCTCCAGTTCTCTCAGCCTGCGTTCAATATCTCCAAGGCTCATCGTGCCGCCGGGGAATGGGATGATCTCCGTTTCCATGGCATCTGTGATCTGCCGAATCAAGCTATTCTTGTCAGCCATGGCTGTATTCAGGACTGCGAGGATCGCTTGCTGGAGTGGTGCTTCATCCAGTGTGGGCGAATTGTGGCAGTATTTCTTACCGTAGTCCAATCGGCTCACACAGCGCCACACGACTCGCTTTTCACCGTTTCGTGTCCATGTGCAGCGGCGATACAGGGTCCCGCACTCACCGCAGACCAACCGCTCCGAGAGCGCATACTTGCTGGCGTAGGAGGCCATCCCTGTGACTGCGTTTTTAGAAGGACTCTTTGCTGCATTCCGCCGTGCCATCTCCGCCTGTACGGCATCATACTTTTCACGGCTGACAATGCCCTCGTGGTGATTTTCAATGAGGTACATGGGAAGCTGGCCTGTATTCTTGATGGCCTTGCGGTTGATAAAGTCCTGCCGGAAGGTCTTCTGCATCAACACATCACCGCAGTATTTTTCATTCTGCAGGATGCTACGGATGCGGGAAATGGTCCACTCCGGAGAATCCTCGAAGCACTTGACGCCTTGCTGTTCCAGTTCATCTTTGATCATCCGCAGGCTGGCTCCGGTGAGATAGCGCTCATAGAGCCATCGGACGATTTCGGCCTGTTCCGGAATGATCTCCGGCTGACCATCCTCACCTTTGCGGTAGCCGTACAGCTTTTTATATTGGATGCTGACCTTTCCGGCTTCCATGGCGCGGCGCTTACCCCATGTGACATTCGCGGAGATAGATTCACTTTCAGACTGGGCGAAGGCACCGGAGAGGGTGATTCGCAGCTCACTGTCCTCCTCCAGAGAATTGATGTTTTCCTTCTCGAAGATGACTGCGATGCCAAGTTGTTTGAGCGCCCGGATATAGTAGAGGCAGTCCACCGTATTGCGGGAGAAGCGGGAGACCGATTTGGTCAGGATGACATCGATTTTCTTCTGGCGGCAGTGCCGGATCATCCGCATGAAGTCCTCACGCTTCTTGGCCGAGGTTCCGGTGATGCCCTTGTCCGCAAAGATGCCAGCCATCGTCCAGGCGGTGTTGGACATGATCTTGTCGGTATAGTACTCTTTCTGCACCTCATAGCTGTTTGCCTGATCCTCCTCTTTGGTGGAGACTCGGCAGTAAGCTGCCACCCGGAGCTGTCTGCGGGCTTCTGCCTGACGGGTGGCTTCCGGCTTGGCAGGGATCTTAATTACTCTTGGGGCATCCTCTTTCATTGCAGGTCACTCCTTTCTATGATTTGCCCATTTTTTAATCGCAGTTTGACATTTTGGCGGGTCACCAGCACCTCGGATACGGTGTTTTTCAGAAGATCAGCGTTCAGTTCCGCCACACATTCGAAGGCGGAGAAGAGGCGCCGGAGACGATTTGTTTCATATTCTTCATTCCCCAGTGCGGCGTATTGCTCTGCCGCAAGCCGGAGGATCAGCGCTTTGGCGTTGTCCTCGTCGATTGGCTGCTGCTCCAGAGCATTATCCAGCGCCTCCTGCGTTTTGGAATGTGTGGCTGGCGTAGGACTGCGCTGATGCTGTATGCGTTCCGGGTAATTTGCGAGACCGTTGAGCAGGCCGGTGACACTTTGTTCCACCCGCTCAGATGGCGGTGTACCACAGAGCCTGCGCAGCACTTTTTGGGCTTCCGTCTTTTTCGGAAGTTGTGGCTTGTTGGAGCGTTTTTCGTTTGCTGCGATGAGTTGATCCTCATCTATGAGCTTGGGATATCCTTTTTCTCCGGTATAGCGCGTGTCCGCCAGAATACGGGCGACCATATTTTTATTCCAGAGCCGTCCCTCGTCATATGGAATATCTTGCTGGCGAAGTGCCTCGGTCAACTCATTCAATGATTCTCCTGCGATATATCGGCGGAAGATCCCCTGTACAAGCCTCGCCTCTGCTTCCTGTATGATGATCTCACCCAGAGCCATCTTGTAGCCAAAGGGCTGCTTCCGGTTTCCCATCACCGCACCGTCCTCTCTATGGACTCCTGCAGCTCCAGCCCATTTTTCAGGCAGAAGCGGACGGAGTCGTTGCTCTCTATGATAATTTTCTCAACGAGTTCACCAAACAGTTCCGCGTCAAAGCTGTCGAGGAATTTCGGCCCACCTTCCAGGAGGTCTATCAAGTCTCGTGTTTGCAGGGCGGTCATGTCGCTCTCGGCATCCACCAGCTTTTCTTTTTCCAGCTTGGCCTGCCGGAGCTGCTTGGTCAGCTCATTGGTTTTGGCTATAAAAATGTCAGGATCAACAAGGCCCTGCTGTTTGAGGAAAGCCAATGTCTGATTCTGACTGGATAGATCTGATATTCTTTTATTCAGGGCAACGATGTCAGGACTCCAAAGCATCTTGCGATTGCGAATCAGCTGGAGACTTGTAAGCATCTGTTCCAGAATAGGGATGCTCTGATGTTTCAGTTTATAGTACAGACGGCAGAAGGCTCCGTAGAGGCTTTCCTCTGCGACGGGTGCAATCGGGCAGTCCTTCACGGATGTATCATGTTTTCTACAGCACCAATACGCCGAGGATACTTGTTCTTTTCTGCGATAAGAGCTGCCGCAGTGACCGCATGATATTTTCTGGGATAGTGGATATGGTTCACGCCGGAGCTTCTTCCCGTAAGTGGATTTCCGTTTCTGCGCCAATTGCTGTGCCTGCTCAAAGGCTTCTTTTGAGATAATTGGAGGATGAGTCCCCATCGCATAAAACTGTTCATACTCCCCGGTATTTTTATACCTGGTTGCGGGAAGTGTATGGCTGGTATATGTTTTCTGCCACAATGAATCGCCTGTGTATTTCTCATTTGTGAGAATGTATCGAACAGCCGCCGCATACCATTGTTTTTGCTGACCGCTGGGAACGCCTTCTTCGTTAAGCCTCTTTGCAATTTCGGTTTTGTTCACTCCGCTCAAATACCACTGAAATATACGGCTGACTATCAGTGCAGCTTCGGGGTCTATCACGATTTTCTTGCCGTCGAGCCTGTATCCGTATGCCATGGAGGAGGGGAGAAATGTTCCGCTCTCCATCCTGCGCTGATAGCTCCATCGCATATTACCTGAGATGGACTCGCTCTCTTTTTGGGCGAAGGCAGCGTAGATGGCGGTGATGAGTTCGCTGCTCACATTGACAGTATCGATACCTTCACGCTCGAATCGGACATTGACACCCAGTTCCTTTAGCTCACGGATGTTCTGGAGGCAGTCCTTGGTGTTACGGGCAAAGCGTGAGATAGACTTGACAAGGATCTGGTCGATCAGGCCGCGGCGGCAGTCCGCCATCATTCGCTGGAAGTCATCCCTCTTGGCCACCGAAGTTCCTGTGATTCCCTCGTCCGCATAGATGTCAACCATGCGCCATTCGGCCTTGCCAGAGATCAGCTCCGTGTAGTAGCGGTTCTGAGCGGCAAAGGAATTGAGTTGATCCTCGGAGTCTGAGCTGACACGAGTGTAGGCAGCGACCCGCAGCCGCACATTTTGAGGCCGCTCCGCAGGCTCGATTTTTATAACACGAGGCCGCTTTTCTGCCAGGGCTGTTGTTCCGTCTACCAGTCGCTTTTTATCCATGTACGCTCACCTCCTTTTTTGCAACACAAACACTACCACAACAGCGTCCGAATAGCTACTGAAAGATGAAGAAAATCAGAGAAAAAACATGACTTCAACACCGTTATCCGCAGCGATCCGTGCGGCAATTTTTCTCAGTTCTTTTTCGGTGAAAATACCGCATTCCCGGAGTTTTCTGAGCAGGATCACGATTCCATAGAAGTTGATATTAGGGTTCATAATTGCGCTCCTCCCTGTATCTGACCATCTCTGCGGCACAAGCATGGGAACCGTCCGAAGAAGGAATCAAGGGGAGGCGATAGTTGGACCGACGAACAAAGGAGAAAGGAATCGAATGCAAAAATATAGGAGGGGGTGGACAGTTCCCATGCTTCTGCCGCAAGAGTGTGGTCGCTCCGGCAGCGGAAGCAGATACTCCCTTTCCCCGCCAAGCTCTACATACGGAACCTCATGGTGGTCTGTCACAAGAATCGTAAGTCCCCGCTTCTTCCCATACTCAATTTCTTCCTTCGCTGCAATCCCGTTATCACAGGTTATAATGGTATCTATCCCTTCCTCTAGTGCGCGGTCGATCAACATACGGTTTAAGCCGTATCCATCCTTCACGCGGTCTGGAATATCTGTATCTACATCTGCTCCAAGTCCCGTCAAGCCTTCTTTCAGTATATATGTGGCATTTACTCCGTCAATGTCATAATCCCCGATCACACGGATTGCTTCTTTTGCTTTGATTTTCTCAGAGAGGATCTCCACCGCTTTATCCATATCCTTCATCAACATTCCGTCATATAAATCTGCAATCGTCCCATTTAAATAAAAGTCAATCTCTTTTTCTGACACAATCTCTCTGTTTCGTATCAATCTTGCCACAATCGGGGATATATGATACTTTTCTGAAATCTTCTGGAAATCTGCCTTTTTCATGGCAACAAACCATTTTTCCATAAACTGCCTCCTTCAACAAATGCCGAGGTACAAAGAATTGAACTCCTTCATACCCCGGCATCCTGTATTTCCTCCGGCCATCTTTTCGAATGCTGCTTTCCTGCCTATTTCTTTTTGCCGGCTTTCTTTGACGCTGCATCTGCTTTCTTTCCGATGCGCGTTTTCATTACATACCACAGAGAGCCGGTCAGGCACACAGAAGTATAGGCGCCGCAGCCAATCCCCACCATCAATGGAAGCGCAAATTCTTTGATGGAGCTTACGCCCATCACATACAGGATAGCCACCATGACAAAGGTCGTAAACGTTGTATAGATACTGCGCGTCAACGTAGCAGTGATACACCGGTTTACAAGCAATGCGAGATCGTCTTTCCTCTGTGTCTTAAGCTCCTCACGAATCCGGTCAAAAATAACGATTGTTGCATTGATGGAATATCCTACGATTGTCAGCATACATGCGATAAAGGTATTGCCGACAGAAACTCTTCCGATTGCATATACGGCAAGTACTACAAGCACATCATGTATCAGTGCAAGCACTGCACTGGTCGCAAAGCGAATGTCCTTAAACCGGAACCAGATATACAACAGCATACAGATTGTCGCAATGACCACCGCGATAACCGCGTCCGTACGCATCTCGGAGCTTACGGTGGAGCTGATGTTTTCCGAAGTAATCCCTTCTGCTTCATTGACACCGAACTCCTCTGTCATCACCTGGTTAAATGCCTCCCGCTTGTCCAGGGACAACGTCTGTGTCTTAAAGATAACCTGATTTGTCCCCTCTACCTTCTGTACCTGGACGTTCTTATCTCCCGTCACGTCCTCCAGCTTCGGAACTATCTGGCTGTCAATCTCATCCAGCGTATATTCTTTATCAAAGGTTACGGTTGTCGCCGTTCCGCCTTTAAATTCCATGCTGTAATTGAGCGCGCCGTCTCCCTTCCCTGCATGAATTCCCATAAATACAAGCCCTGACAGGCACATAATAATAGAAACAATGAAAAATACCTTTCTCTTTCCGATAAAGTCAATCGGTTTTCTGGCCGGTTTGGGACGCCCGTACACTTTCGCATTCCGAATCCCCGCCGCATACAGAGAATAGATAATCAGCCGCGTAATCACAAGCGCAGTAAACATGGACACTACGACACCAAGCGCCAGTGTCTGTGCAAATCCTCTTACTGTTCCGCTTCCTTTGATCCACAGTACCGCCGCCGCAATCAAGGTTGTAATATTCCCGTCTAAAATCGCGGACATTGCCTTGTGGAAGCCTGCGTGAAGCGCGGATTTCACCGCCTTTCCAGCAGTCAATTCCTCTTTGACACGCGCGAAAATAATCACGTTTGCGTCCACCGCCATACCGATTCCAAGAATAATACCTGCAATTCCCGGCAGGGTGAGCGTAATGTCAAAGGCATTTAAAAGCACCAGAATCAGCTCTGTGTAGATCAACAGCGCCAGACTGGATGCAAGTCCGGGAAGCAGATATACCGCAATCATAAAGATAAACACCACTGCAAGCCCGATCGCCCCTGCCTTTAAGCTGGTGCTCACTGCTTCCTCTCCTAGCTGTGCGCCTACTACATTCGACCGCAGTTCCTGAAGCTCCACATTCAACCCACCGATTCGGATGGTAGATGCCAGATTGTCTGCCTCTTCATAGGTCATGCTTCCCTCAATTACTGCCTGTCCATCCTCAATTACAGCATTGACCCGCGGTACACTGATGAGTTCGCCGTCATAATAGATGGCAATCGTCTCTCCCGCTTCTTTGGCTGCCTTCGTCGCTTCCGCAAACTTTTTTGTTCCTTCTTCATTAAAAGAAAGCTGCACTACATTTGAAGTTGCTGACGTAGTGCTGTCCTGCTGTGTTCCGGCAGAAGCACTTTTCACATCGGAGCCCGTCAGCAAAATAGAACCATCCGCTTCTATTTCTTCGATGGACTTATTCAACACATACGCTCCTGATGCATCCAGCGTATAGTTGTCCGCACCCTCTGCGTCTTTCTCACGGATAAAGTACAGAGAGCCTGGCTGTCCCAGTTCATCCAGAATCGCATTGGCATCTGTAACTCCCGGAATTTCGATACTGATCCGGTCATCTCCCTCCTGATAAACCTGTGCCTCCGTACTGTATTGTTCTACACGTCTCTGCAATTTGTAAATCGTATCAGACATGTCTTCATCAGAAGGCTTATCTCCTTTTACCTGGTAAGTAATGCTTACCCCGCCTTCCAAATCCAATCCAAGATTGATATTCTTCGCCGCGCCGCCAAATTTTCCCAGCCCAAATATCGTCGTATAGCCCAGGAAAACCATAAGCGCCGCGATGATGATCAGGGTTATAATCCCTTTACTTTTCTTCATGCTTTTCCTTCTTCCTTTCTTCATAGTCAGCCAGTGCCGCTTTTATCATAATTGCACATTCCACTCTCTTTCTCTCCATCTCACAGCTTACCTCGTAGGTATCCTGAATGGTATGATGAAATTTATAGGAATTTGCCATGCATCCTCCGCTACAGTAAAATCTGGCAAAGCAGCTCCTGCATTTTTCCTTTGAATACACACTGCAGCCTCTGAATTCTTCTGCAATTTCCGGATGGGTAATCCCGTCCTCTACGTTTCCCATCAGGAATTCTTCATTCCCCACAAATTGATGGCACGGATATAAATCCCCCCAGGGCGTCACCGCGAGATATTCGGTGCCGGAGCCGCAGCCCGACAACCGCTTTGCGACGCAGGGCCCTCCTTCTAAATCCAGCATAAAATGGAAAAACGTAAAGCCCTTTCCCGCTTTTTCTCTCTCCACCATAATTTGGGCAAGTCTGTCATACTCGGCAAATATCTGCGGCAAATCCTCTTTTTGAATCGCATATGGATCTGTGTCGTCGCCTACTACAGGCTCAATGGAAATCTGTTCAAATCCCAATTCTGAAAAATGCAGCACATCCTTTGAAAAATCCAGATTTTCCCTTGTAAATGTCCCGCGGATATAGTACTTCTCCTGGTTTCTGCTGTCGGCAAGCCTCTGAAATTTAGGCACAATCAGCTCATAGCTGCCTTTCCCATTCCTAAACGGGCGCATTTTGTCATTGACTTCTTTTCTTCCGTCAAGGCTTAACACCACATTGTCCATCTCACGGTTCAAAAATTCCTGCACTTCCTCATTTAACAGCACACCGTTTGTCGTCAGGGTAAACCGAAAATGCTTGTCATGGCTTTTTTCCAGCTCCCGACCGTATGCCACAAGCTGCTTTACGACCTTCCAATTCATCAAGGGTTCTCCACCAAAGAAGTCTACTTCCAAATTCCTTCGGTTTCCTGAATTTTCCACCAGGAAATCCAGCGCTTTTTTCCCCACCTCATAGGACATCAGCGCCCTTCTCCCATGATATTCCCCTTCCTCTGCAAAACAATACCTGCACGCGAGATTACAGTCATGGGCGATATGCAGACAGAGCGCTTTTACAACAGTCTTTCTCTTTTTTACTTCTCCAATATACTCTTCATATATGTCTCTGGTGAAAAGCTGTCCTGCCTTTGTCAGCTCTGCCACTGCCTCTACTATTTCTTTTATCTCCTCTTCCGGGTATCTTTCTCCCAGACATTTCTTTAGCTTGTACAATGTATCTGGATTTCTCAAGGTCTGTTCCGTATGATACGGATTTTCCTTTTCCAGAATCTCTATTATCTTATATGCGGGCTCGTCCACCACATGGACGGAACCGCTGTTGACATCTAGTACAATATAATATCCATTATTCTGATACTGATGAATCACGATATGTATCTCTCTTTCATTCTGTAATAACAAACGCTAAGGCAGCGGTAAACGCCGCTGCCTCTTTTTCTTCACTTTTATTCCGCCAAAATTTGCCGGTATGGCCTATTTCTTATGCTCACATGTCTGGTTTCCCACTGTGCAGGATGTCTTACATGCTGACTGACAGGATGTCTGGCACTCACCGCATCCGCCTTTTTTCACTGTATGATTTAATGTCTGCGTATTCAGTGTCTTAATGTGTTTCATCTTCTCTCCTCCTACTTTACGTGTATCTATATACACCTGTTACTTCGTAACATTATACCATACTGTTTTCCGTTTTTAAACCCCCTTTTTCTTTCGTTTCCCACACTGTTAAGGTACCGTTTCTTCCTTTTTTCAATTAGGTAGTCTCTTCCACTACGATAGCATGCCGCCCAGCATACCTCCTCCCGCACACAAAAGGCATGTTGTAATCAGGCTTTGCCATTCTGACTGTAAGGTATGATAGACGCCGAGGGAAATCAGCAGCAGTAGAACAAAATACAATACTCCTAATATAAGCCCCCATGCAAATTTCCGTACCCCTGCAAGCTTTCCTATCAGAAATCCTCCCGCAAATGTAGACAGTATATAGATAACCACAATTCCGGCTGTCACCTTTCCTTCATCGAGATTCAGCTTATATAAAAGCATCGTCAAAATGAACAGTAGTATTCCGGTCACAATATACGCGCATAACAGGGATTTCAGCAGCCAGAGTAATTTCGTCTCTATTCCCCGGCCATTCTTCATCTTTTTTTCCATCTCTCTCCTCCTCGTTTCGCATAAGCTTCTGCTGCCTGCTTCGTTTTGCTACTACATCCTATGCTTGTTCGAGAAGTTTTATGCTACTGCCCCATCTGCTTTCCTAAGAATTCTGCCGCGCTTTGTGCCACTTTACATTCTACGTCCCCAAATTTTCTTTTCTCGTCTTTTCCAAGAAATACAACGGAACCTATCACATCCCCGTTACACAGAATCGGACAGATCACTTCTTCTGCATATTCTTTTGCTCCGGCTGATATTTCTACATACTTAGCGCTTCCTGCCTTTTCTGCAACCTGCGAACGCTGTAAAATAACGTGTTCTAATTCTTTGCTGATATAGGCATCCTGCAATTCTTTTTTTCCACTTCCAGAAACCGCCACTATCTGATCCATATCTGTAATGCAGACCGTACATCCCATTGTCTGCGAAAGGCTCTCACAATACAGCTTTGCAAGCGTGCCAAGCTCCCCAATAGGAGAATATTTTTTCAGTATAATTTCTCCCTCCCGATCTGTAAAAATTTCTAAAGGATCTCCCTCTCGAATTCTTAAAGTTCTTCTTATTTCCTTCGGAATAACCACTCTTCCGAGATCGTCTGATTGTGTCAAGTAAGTGCAAAAAAATTTTTCGGCATCCCCGAAAACCCTGATAAAATGGGCATTTGCAGGCTTTCGAGGAAGTCGAAAAAACTCATTTTTTGCGGTACCCATTGTGTGATTATAAGGCTAAAAACCGTAATTTTCCGCAAAATCCATGAAATCATTTCCTATGCTGTACGAAAAAGGTCATCGAATTTCCAAACGATTTCGATGTTCTGACCGTCCACAAAATTCACTCTCTCGACTGCATCATACATGATTTCCCGAAGCGATTCTTCATCCAGGGAACCTGTTTTCCTGGCAATCGCTCTTTCTTTTTTTGCCTGTTCTTCAGCGTCCAGGTATTCCTGGTACTCTGCTTCGGTTCGGGCAATTTCCTCTTGCAGCTCCCCGGCACGCTGTTCACGCTGTGCCCGGAGTGCAATAAAATCTTCTCTGGTAATACGACCTTCCCGGTAATCCAAATAGCTCTGAACTTTCTGGCTGTCGCCGGACTTCAGCTCGCCTGTCAGTATTTTCAGCTTCTGTCGGAGCATTGTCCCCTTTGACTGAACCGCTTTGGATTTTCCACGGGACTGAACGGTCATCATGGCAATCTGTGCTTTCAGTGCTTCCAGAACCACTTCTTCAATCCTTGTTTTATCCCAGCGTACTTCTTTGCAGGAATGTTCTTCCTCATTCCAATAAGGTGTTGCACAGTAGAAATGCACGTCATTCCCAAAAGTTTTCTGAAGCTTTCTGCCGCAGTGAGCACAGTAAAACGGGTAAACATCCCGTTCTGTTTTCTTTTTATAAGGGCGAACTTTCCGCAAAGCATCTTTCGCCGCTTCAAATTCTTCCATCGAAACAATGGCTTCATGAGCGTTCTCATGGATGATCCATTCCTCTTCTGGAACCCTGTACTGAGCTTTGTCCCTGATTTTCCTGCTCTCACGGGTGTGATTGACCATACAGCCGGTGTACTTGATATTTCTCAGCATTTCCAGAATCCGCTGATGCGTCCAGAGAGGTTTTTTGTCAGACTGATTTTTTCTTCGGACACCCTTATATTCAAGCGGCGTTGGAACGCCTTCCGCATTCAGTTCTCTTGCCACCTGGCTGGTGGACTTGCCTGCGATGATTTCCTCGAACACTCTCCGAACAATCGGTGCGGTTTCAGGGTCAATGACCATTTTGTGCTTCTCCTGCGGCAGTACCCTGTACCCATACAGACAGCAGGAAACGTAGCCGCCATCCCTCTGTTTTACCCGCATTGCAGTTTTTACCTTTTTGGAAAGGTCTTTACTGTAGTAGTCGTAAATCAGATTTCTGAAGGCGACGTCCATCCCGGCGGTATTGCCGAGATTCTGTTCGCTGTCGTAGTGATCGTTGATGGAAATCATCCGGACTCCCAGGAACGGGAAGATGTGTTCCAGATAATCGCCAACTTCCAGATAATCACGTCCGAAACGGGAAAGGTCTTTGACAATCACAATCTGAATTTTTCCGTCCCGGATCAGGTCAATCATCCTCTGGAAGTCCGGTCGCTGGAAGTTCGTACCCGAAAAACCATCGTCGCAGAATTCCATCTGGGGCAATCCGGAAAGGTACGGATTCAGAGCAATATGCCGCTGGATCAGCTGGCGCTGGGCGGCAATACTGTTGCTTTCATCCTTTGCCTGATTTGTCCGTTTGTCCACATCTTCCAGCGAAAGACGAAGATAAACCGCAATACACTTTTTCATCCTACGCAACCTCCTTCCTGAGTATTTTGACAGTATCCAGAATTGCCTGGAAGCTGTCCATGTACTTAAACTGGATGCTCAGGGAATTATCCCCGTTCATCCGCATGGATTCAATCATCGCATCTGCCAGTTCTTCACTGATTTCCTCGGCATGAGCGTACTTTTCAATCAGCGTTTCCCAGATTTTAGCTTCCTGAAGCGGTTCCTCATATTCTGCCTTTGCAGATTTCAGTTCTGCAAGCTGTTTTTCCAGACGGCTGATATCCTCCATCAAAATTTCACGGGTCTGTGCATAATCCTGATCGTCGATAAGTCCTTCCCGCAGGTCACGGTACAGCCCGGAAAAAACAGATTTCTTTTTCTCCAGCTGTTTTTTCAGTTCCTTCGCCTGGTCTGACTTTCCAGCCTTTTTCACCTGTTTCTTTTTGGCTTTCAGCAGGCTGTCCAGTGCTTCCCGGCAATCCAGAAACAGCTCGAACTGTGCCTTGATGCTGCTGAGCACCGCTTCGTCCACATCAGCTTTCCGCATCCGCTTGGCAGTGCAGGCTCTTGCCCCATGCTCCTCATGAGTCGGACACTTAAAGGTAAAATATACCTTATCTTTATTGGTGCTGATGGAACGCACCAGCTTCATCACGGAACCGCAGTCCGCACAGGTGAATTTCTTCCCGTAAATATTTTTCGCTTTGGGAAGGTGGTCATATTTCCCTCTGTTTGCCTTCTGTGCCGCCGCAGCTTTCTTGTTGATTTCCTGTACCTTTTCAAACAGCTCCGGCTCAATAATCGCTTCGTGCGTGTTTTCAACCTGAATCCAGTCCTGTTCCTCTGTACGGCTGAACGGAATCCCAGCATATAAACACTGCGTTGTTTTCCGCTGTGCCAGATGCCCCAGATAAGTAATATCCTTCAGGATGTCCGTTACCATGTGCTTGTTCCAGAGAATCTTCCGGGGCTTCTGATTATTGTTAGTGACAATCCCCCGATCTGCCTTATACTGACCGGGAGAAGGGATTCCCATATCATTGAGCCTTTTATTGATTCCCATATAGCTCATTCCTTCAGAACGCCACTGATAAATCATTCTGACCACCGGTGCCGTTTCTGGATTCACGATCAGCTGATTCTTGTTCTCCGGGGATTTCACATACCCGTATTTTTCCCAAGAACCGATATATTCTCCCTTTTCCATCTTGCTCCGCAAAGCCGATGTTACTTTTCGGGAAATATCTTTGGCATAGTAATCGTTGATAATGTTGGAAAGCGACACTGACAGCTGTCCGTTGGCTTCCGCTGTATCCGTATCAAAATTGTCGTTGACCGCAATGAAGCGGATGCCAAAGAACGGACAGATTTTTTCCAGAAACTCACCGGTTTCAATGTAGTTTCTGCCCAGGCGGGACAGGTCTTTTACGATAATGCAGTTGATTTTCCTCTGCTGAACCGCTTCCATCAGACGCTGCCATTCCGGTCGTTCAAAATCGGTTCCTGTAAAGCCGTTATCTGCAAAAATATCAGCCAGCTGAAGGTAAGGTCGAGCATCAATGTATCGCTCCAGCAGCGCAATCTGATTCTCAATGGAATCGGAATTACTTAAGTTATCTTCACGGGATAATCGGGCATAAATCGCTGTCTGATAGACTTTGATGCCAGATTCAGCTTTTTGGAGCTGAACATCCTGCCGTTCCCGGCGTTTTGCAACTCTTGCCAATTATCCCACCTCCTTTTCCACAGGCTGTACATTTTTCTGTTGTCCATGATATTCTTCCAAAAATTCCAGTATCGCCTGGAACTGGTCTGCGTGGTTCAGCGTAAGCAAAATCTGTTTGTCCGCTGTAATCTCAATCCGTTCCACAAAATGAATCACCACTCTGCGGGTCAGTTCCTGGATGTTCTGATATTTCCGGAACTGAGAAAGCCAGCTCTGCTGTCCGGTCAGACCGGAATTCACCTTATTCCGATTGCCAATCAAATGAGCTATCGAATCATTGGCATCCTGGATTTTCTGGTCACAGTCCGCTTTTAAGATTTTATACTCATCCAGCGTAATAACTTCCATCTTGAAGTCTTCGTAAACCATCGCCTTCATCTTCTTGTTGTACTCAATGACTTCTTCCTGTCGGGCAATTCCCCGTTCAATCCGTTCCAGTTCACGCCGTTCCCAGGAAATACCGTCCAGTTCTTTTAAGGCGGACTCCAAATCCAATGCCAGTGACACCTGCGACTGGATCACTGCCAGCACCGTATCATAGACTGCCTGTTCCGTGATTCTGTGAGGAGAGCATATCTCTTTATTCTGCTTATTTGCTCCACAGATAAAATACACATATTCTTTTCCATGTGATTTTGTTTTTCTCCGGATCATGGAGCTGTGGCAGTCGGCACAGAAAACTTTTCCGGAAAACAAATGGACGGCTTCCCCTCCGACGGGGCTTCTGCTGTCTTCCAGCATCAGTTTCTGAACCATATCGAACGTTGCCGGTGGAATAATCGCTTCATGAGCGTTTTCTACCCGTACCCATTCCGATTCATCCTTTGTACTGCGAACTTTGACCTTATGATTCGGAGTCGTAGTTTTTCCCTGTACCAAAGTCCCTGTGTACATCTCGTTTTTCAAAATCCGGTAGATTGCTACCGGACTCCAGACTGTCCGAGCCTGCTTGCGAAATCCGGACTGATACCTGGAACCGCAGTGCCTTTTATATTCATATGGAGAAAGAACTCCATCCTGATTCAGCCGGTCAGCTATCTGTGCCGGACTGAATCCGTCAATCTTCATCCGGAAAATACTCTCCACAACGGGAGCTGCGGTTTTGTCAATGACCAGCTGATTCTTATTTTCTTCCGACCGCTGATATCCATATATCGCATGATTGCCGACAAATTCGCCATTTCGTCTTTTAATGTCCAGATTGGAACGGACTTTGATGGAAATATCACGGCTGTAGGAATCGTTAATCAAATTTTTAAACGGAAGGATAATTTCATTTCCTGCCTGCTGGTTTGCAGCAGAATCGTAGTTGTCATTGATTGCGATAAAACGGATTCCGAGAGCCGGGAAAATTTTCTCAATATATTTTCCTGACTCAATGTAATCTCGACCAAATCGGGAAAGGTCTTTAACGATAATACAGTCAATTTCCTTCTTTTTGACCAGCTCAATCATTCTCTGGAAATCCGGGCGGTCAAAATTTGCGCCGGTAAATCCATCATCACAAAACTCCTGTGTCAGAATGATTTCCGGGTGATGCTTCAAATAGTCTTTAATCAGCTTACGCTGATTTGCAATACTGTTACTTTCTTTCTTTTCTCCTAATTGAGAAAAATCGCCATCTTCCTTCGATAATCTCAGGTAGATGGCGGCATGATAAGTCATGTCTATAAATTTTTGCATAATTCGCCACTCCTGTCTGATTTTCGTTTAGAAGCCGAAAACAAACCGGAGTTCCGCTGATTTTTGTCCACTGCAATCGTACCATATTTCAATGGGAAATCCAGTTTGTCACCTCAAAAGTAACACGCCAATTTCTTCCATAAAATGCTCTACATTGTGGCAATCATATTGATAAAATTATCTGTAATAGTGTTCTGCGTATTCGCAAAGGATACCTTCACCACCGTATCGCCCACTTTAAACTGATACGGATTTTTGATCTGCTCAATGAAAGATTTAATCCGTTCTTCACTGGGCAGAGAACGGTCAATTTTTACATCTCTGATGTCTACCAGCTGACTGATGTTTTCATTTTCTTTTTCCATTTACCTTTCACCACCTTACTTCATCATTGTTTCCAGAAATTTCCTGAACTATTCAGAAAACATCACCTGCAAAAGAATAAGCAGAGCCTTTAAACGTTCTGCCCATTGTTTTCACAGATGAGATACTTTTTCAACCCCAGGCTGGCAAGCAGTGCAGAATCTATTTTCTGCATTTCTGCTTGATCTATTTTTCCCAAATACCGCTGGATTCTATGCTTATCAATCGTTCGGAGCTGCTCCAGCAGCACTACCGAAGAACGGGGGAGCGCCGGATTATCCCGGAGCAGATAATGGGTCGGCTGACCTGCCTTCTTCTCTTTTTGGGCTGTGACAGCAGCCACAATCAAAGTCGGAGAATATTGATTTCCGGTGTTGTTCTGAATCACAATCACCGGACGGACGCCGCCTTGCTCCGAACCACACACCGGGGACAGGTCTGCCATGTAAAGATCACCTCTGCGGTACTTCCAATTTTGTTTCATCACCTGCAACTCCTCCTTTTCCGGAAATAAATTTATAGTCGATAAAATCTTCCAAAAAGTAATTTTGTCATCTATAAACGATAAAAATTACTATGTACAGGGAACCGGCAGTCAAATACACGGTTCCCTTTCTTTGCGTTTACTCCCATATTTGTCCCCGACACCCCTGGGCGGCAAGAGCTGTTTCTTGCCGGGAAGTCATCAAACGGCTGGCTGCTGACCAGCTCCATAGGAATCTAACCTCCCCGTGGTTCTCACCGGGCTGCCCCCATTGCGTGTTCTTGTTTTTACAAGGCTGTGGCTGGGCAGAAGTATCATTATCCCTGTTGCTTTCATTGCCGTACCGGAAGCAATCCGATATTTACAAGCCAATAGTTCTCGCTCTGACCTTCAGAATGAACAGACAAAATAAATGACTCTGTATTTCTGATTGAAATCGTCCTGGCGTATTGCTGATGTGGCTGATGCTTTCGCACCGGCAACAGGAACGTGTTTGATGAATGAGTATTCTGTTTTCAAGGTACATCCAGCCGTTTTCCCTGGCTGTATCTAAATTGTACCTGTTCTGAACTCAACTTTTTATGACCTTGTACGGCGGTTCACCCACCGTGGTACGGTGGATTTTCAGACTTTATGCTTCAGAGCAATCATCCTGGCAATAACAGCATCTATATCTGCAACTATTTCCTGACGCTGAATCTCTTCTCCAAGCAATATGTAGTCTGTCGAAACATCAAAGAAGCATCTGATCTCAACCAGCAGGTCGATAGACAATCCCTGCAATCCTCTTTCGAGCTTTCCAAGATTGCTGGTGCTGATGTTCAGCTTCTCTGCAAGCTGTTCCTGTGTCAGTCCTCTTTCTTTTCTCAGTTTTGCAATTCTTCTTCCGCATTCTTTCGAGTCAAAATACATACCGTTTCCTCCTTGACGGCACAAAAAAAGAACCGGAGGAAATCTCTGGTTCTCTTTCGTGCAAATGTCTGGAAGACGGCAGAAAAAAAGCCCCGTACCTGAATCGGCACGAGGCAATTACGATATTTCTGATATGCTGCTGTCTCCCAGCATACCAAGGATAACACTTGACAAGTCGGACTTTCAGTAGGGAAACCGTCGGACTTTTATCGGACCTTCGTCGGGATTATGTCGGACCGAAATCGGTCATCATCCACAGTTTCCGCTATATTTTCCTCGTTATCCACAAGGAAATGTCTCAGCTTGGGGATACTTCCTCCCCAGAGGGATAATCCAAACAGCAGGATTGCTTCTTTCTTACGGTCATAAAAGGTGCTCCTCTCCATGCCCAGCACTTCCAGCAATTCAGATTCCCTGTATTTGAACCGGGCAAGATAACATTTCGACAAAATCTCACAGTACAGATCTCCTCTGCACGGATAGTCCCTGACCCGCAGCATGGTATCTTCCACCAGCTCGATAATCCATTTTGTTTCAAACAGTGAACGAATGCGCTCTTCAAAACGTTCCCTTGCTTCATCCGGTGTGAAAGTCTCCAGATAAACCAGGGCGCTGTCCAGATCGGAGCCGCAATAATAAATCAGCTCCTCATGTACCTCGTCTGCCCGTCCAACTGTTGACCAGCAAACATCCCGATAAATAGATAAAATCAATTTTGAGCGCTCATATAAAACTTTTTCTTCGACCTGCTGCATTCTGCACAGCATACGAATACTGTTTAAGGTCTGAGCATTATTTCTACCCATACACATTTTCCTCCCGTGTTTATGTCATATCAAATTCCTTTCTAAGTCCATATCCAGCCAAAGGGAAAGAAAATGCTGAAGCATGGACAGAATACCGAATATAGATTGTGTTCTCTTCTAAACAATACAAAAATCAGAAGTTATAGTCGGAAGTTATTGACTCACACAAACTTCCGATGTATAATAAACAAGAAGTAAAACTTCTTTTTCTTGATTCTATTATAGTCTTTTTCGGAAGTTTTTCAACAGACAATCGGAAGTTACAGAAAAATTTTACAGAAAGGAAGGAAGAGAAATGACATTTGGTGAAAAGGTGAAGGAAGCCCGGTTGGCGCTGAACCTCTCTCAGGCGGAGCTGGCACAGATGACTGGCATCTCGGAACGTTCTCTCTATACCTATGAACAACTGGGTACACTCCCACGAAAAAATAATATCCGGAAACTGGCGGAAGCTCTGCATATCTCTGTTTCTTATCTTCTGGACGATGAAGAAACGGACTCTCAGAGCCATATTGATGAAGATATGTTCCTTGCTGAAGCAAGGGAACAGTTCGGTGCCAAAGGTGCCAGGGAAGCTCAGGAAGTCCTGGGACGGGTAAGCTCACTCTTTGCCGGAGGGGAACTGGACGAAGATGCCAAAGATGTATTCTTTCAGGCATTGATGGCAGTCTATATGGATTCCAAGAAAAATGCCAGGGAAAAATTCACCCCGAAAAAATACAGAAAACATAAGCAGCCGGAATAAGGCGCATAATATCAGACCTCACTCACAGGGAAATGTTTTCTGTGTCCGATTTGGAGGTGAAACAAGTGAGAACAGCAGCACGCATTATTGATACAGTTGAGAAGCTGACAAAAAAATATGATACCAGAGACCCCTATGAACTTTGCAAATGTCTGGGAATCAAAATCCATTTCTACGATATGGAGAAAAAGCTGAAAGGTTTTTTCTTCTACCAATCCCGGCAGAAGAATATCGTCATTGACAGCAACGTAAACGAGGTACTGGAGCGCATCTTGGTTGCTCACGAACTGGGACATGCCGTGCTTCATACCAAAATCGCCATGATGAAAGGTTTTCAGGAAATGGAAGTACTGGACGGCGGCTCACCGGAAGAAGATGAAGCAAACTTCTTTGCCGCAGAGCTACTCCTGGAAGATCAGAAAGTATTGGACTGCCTGTCAGAATATTCTTTCTTTGAAACCGCTAAAAAGCTCTATGTTCCCGCAGCGTTACTGGATTACAAATTCAGCCTTCTGCACGAAAAGGGGGAACTGGTCAATTCCATGTACATTCGGAAGTCAGATTTTCTGAGAGAAGATCTCGGAGATTATGACGAAGCCAATCATTTTTCATGTGATGATTAGGGGAAATACCCGCTATATATGGCGAAAAAATTAAGATAATTTTCAACACAAAAGCAGACTTGATAAATTTGGTACTCAGGTCTGCTTTTGATTTCACGGGGTATAGCCATCAAACGCATTGAAAAATTCTCCCCCTATTTCCATAATATCCTCGATAGGAATCTTTAAGCCATTCTGCAAAATGACCAACCGTTCATAGTCATCAATTTTCCTAATTCTACCAGCAACGTTTATATATGCACCTCCGGATTTTCGTTCATCCGGTTTGAAATATAGGATTGTGATTTCTGCCTCAGGGTGTTCCAAAGCTATTCTCAGCTTTTCATCCAAAGCAACTTTTTCGTATTCATCCAGTTCAATGCGACTGTCAGTCAATCTCGCAGTTTCTTTTACCGCTGCATCGTATCCTGTCAATGCAGCAAAAGGAGAGAATTGAGCTGCACGATCAATCATAGACATTCTTGGTCTACTGGCAGAAACGTGATGGGGCATATTGATAATATCCTCGTATTTGTGTTCGTCTGAATAATCCATACAGCACCTCCCTTACTCCATCGAATCAAAATCATCGTCTGTGCACTTTCGGATAATATGTTTTGTTTTATCAAGTGGCAGGGGAACTCCATCTTCTGGAAAATATTCCTTTTTCACGACCTTCACAATCACTTCATGATTGTCCGCCCCGGCTGGAACAAGCACAAAATCTCCAGCTTCGATGGAATCATCGTCCGCTATGTAATAATAGCTCTTATATCCCTCTTCAAAGATGACACTACAATAAATAACGTCCCTGCTGGTTCTGCGAACTTTCCCGTACACAGAAGGATTCATAATTTCCCCCCAGCCATAAAAAGTTAAGAACTCAAACACTGAGTCGATAAACTCTGCCCAATCATCCGGCAAACCTTTCTTATCATAGGTTCCCTGAAGAATCTTTTTCTCTCCCTTTTGTGTCAACACCTGAATGCTATAGTCCTTGCTTTCAAGCGGATCAACAAATACATCCTCCGGGTTACCTTCAATATGCCCAAATAATGTATTTACATCTAAACCCTCAAGTAAGCTCTTAACTCCATCCTCAACCTTATATGTCCGAGTAACCGAACAACCAGTGCCAATGTTCTGAATATGTTCAATGGTATCACTGTCGCCGTCAATGACCATTGACTCAGTATAATCCCATACAGCATACTCTATTGTTTCCGAAATCGGCACTTTGGGTTTTATTTTGGTAATGCGGTGGTATTTTATTTCGATTCTTTTTACTAAATCAGGTTTTGTGTTCCCATCAAAAGCATAGAGATCTGGCATATTCAGACTATCACGAAGAAGCTCGGAAAGATCAATCCCGTTTACTTTAAAATCAGAGCACAAAGAACCACGGAATTTATAGATTTTCCCCTCTGTATTCATTAGTTCCATGTCCCAGTCGCCAATATCCGTGGCATAAATTTCATCGTATCCCTCACTGAAATATGCGGTAAATGCCGAAAAAATTTTATCCACACAATCCTTCGCAAGCTTAAAATTCTGTGTCCTGGGCTTTTCATGTCGTCCGTTATTACATACATGACCGAAAACATATGCTGAAAACCATACTTGTCCTTCGGAATTGATGGTTATATGTTGCTCCACTTCCTCATCCGGCTCAGGACAAAGACCATAGCATATTCGGTTAGAAACAAGATGAATTTCCTGGAGTTGTCCAGTGAAAACAAATGGGTTTTCTCCGGAAAGTATCGCCAAACGGCTCAGTGCCAAAATGAACCATGAACGATTTTCATTTTCTAAGATAGTGGACGCATCATAAGCCCAGTGATTGAAGTATCTCCACCGGGAATAGATCGCAGAACCAAGCAAATCAATATCTGTTACATCGTCAATGATTTTGTCCAGCTCATCATATCGACTTGCTGCGTTCCCGTATTTTTCCGAAAAAGCATGACCGCAGTCCATCTGAAACCCCAGGGCTGCACAATCATCTGACATGTAACGATCGACAAGTTCAAAATAATTTATTTTCTGGTCACGAAACTTATCGATCCATTTTGCTGCAAAGTCGTGAACCTGTTTCAGAGTTCTCACCGTGTTCACCTCCAGAATATCACTAAAATTCTTCCCAAGTTCTTCCATTCAAATCTGTCGCAATTTGCTCGGTGTTGGGGATGACTTTATATCCAAACATATCCGCAAGGTTAAAAAATTTGCTCTTTTGAATTGGATTTTTACTGCTTTTTCTAAAATCAGTTGGATAAAACTTCTCAACAATAAAATATCTATGACTTATGGTACGAAGATTATATCCATAATCATCTGCACGGCGGATTGCTTCTTCAATTCGTTTTATTTCTTCACTTGTCACTGTTTCTCCCGATTCCGTTTGATAGGTCATTGCACCATTCATCTCAATAGCAAGAACTGTCTTTTTTATTTTTCCAATAGCTCGGATACTTTTGTCTTTATAGAGTCCGATATAGCCATGTTCTGAAAATTTTCGGGATTCCCGATCATAGAACAAATTCAAGTCCATATTGTCTTTGAATGTAGTACCCGAAACAATGGCTCTCATCCATTTATATCCGTCCGGGATCAGTTTTTCATCAAAACAATATTTTTTAAAATCATCCAGAACAGAAATAATTTCCGTATCTCTATCGTCCACAATATCTTCCATCGCTTCTACAAGCTGCTCGAACGTCAAATTAACATGCTTAATTGGATGAAGCAAACGTTCTGCATTCTCATCATTATATTTCTTTAACTCAACCGTCATCTCATCGAACAGCTGCTGTTTCATCGGTCTCGGATCTAGTGTCAACAAAACCTTTATATCTTCAGACCCAAATTCCTTCAGATGATTCACAAGCTGCCGTTTGTCAAACTGATTATAAAGCTTTGTTTCCACTACAATTTTAAAACTCTTTTGACTGATTACCGCATCTGGCACGCTATCATCGCCAGCCACTTGCAAGTCAAATGTAATTTCCGGACTTTCATCCTCCCCCAGGATAAGGGAATTTATCATGGAAAAAAATTTATCAGCATTATAATTATAGAGACGTGATAACATCAGCATTGTGTTAGATGTATCCACATTCTCTTTTGAATGATATCTCTGAAAGTAGTGTATTTGCATATTCCTTTCTCCTAATCCATCTACGCCTTATGACCGCCAATTTGCTTATTACGGTCTTTAGCAGTCGCACCATCCTGAAGATTCATTCCCTTCAGAATAGCATTTTTCCCAAATTTCTTCTTTATGTCCAACGCCGCCTTTTGCAGTTTCTTTTCACGCTCCAGGGCAGCGTTTTCTTCTTTACGCTGTTTTTCCAATGCTGAATAGTCAGTAAACAAGTCCAACTGTTCTGCATATTCTTCTTTCGGTACAGAATCTTCCGCTATCACGTGATTTGCCGCTATATTCACTCGGCGAATTAACAGGGAAGTATCTACAATCTGGTCAAACAGCTCCATTGTCGCTTTGGTAATCAGCATGGTGGAAGAAGTCCACCTACCAATGTTGGCAGTTCCGTGAGCATGTTTTGGAATTTTACGACCATAACGGTCAGTTGTGACGGGACCCGTGTATGTTTTGTGACGTTCCGGGTCTGTCAGATTCTCTATGTCATAGCCAATGGTAAGAACAATCTGATTGGTAACCAGTCCTTTATCAACCAAATCTAGTACAAGCAAGTCAATCATTTCTCTTACAACCAGCTTAGCTTTCTCAAACTCATAGGGACATTGAAGCACTTGTCCTGAACCAACGCTGTTACTGCTGGGCTTGTATGCTTTTATTTCCTTCATTGTGCAAGGTTCCCAGCCCCAGGCATGGTCTATCAGCAGCTCTGCATTGACGCCGAACAACTGGTATAGCAGTTCCTCGTTCCTGACGGACTGCCTTGCGATGTCGCCCATCGTGTAGATGCCGTATTGCTCCAGCTTGCTGGCTATGCCTTTCCCCACGCGCCAGAAGTCCTTCAGCGGACGGTGCGTCCACAGTTTCCTGCGGTAGGTCATTTCGTCCAGTTCCGCTATGCGTACACCGTCTTTGTCCGCCGGAATGTGCTTGGCCTCGATGTCCATTGCTACTTTGCAGAGGTACAGATTGGTGCCAATCCCTGCGGTTGCCGTGATGCCAGTCTGCCGCAGTACATCGCCGATCATTCTTCTTGCCAATTCGTGTGCCGTGACCCCGTAGGTCGGCAGATAAGCCGTTACGTCCATGAACACTTCGTCTATCGAATACACATGGATGTCTTCCGGAGCGATATAGTTGAGATAGATTTTGTAGATGCGCGTGCTGTGCTCGATGTAGTAGGCCATGCGAGGCGTAGCGGTGATATAGTCCACTTCCCAGTCCGGATGAGTCTTCAGTTCAATGTCTGACACCGATTTCCCGGTCAGCCTGTATCCGTAAGATTTGCTTCTGCGCTCAGCGTTTACTTCCCTTAATCTCTGCTCGACCTCGAACAACCGGGCCCGGCCGGGAATGCCGTATGCTTTTAGCGAAGGGCTGACGGCAAGGCAGATGGTCTTTTCCGTGCGGCTCCTGTCTGCCACAACAAGGTTGGTCGTGAGCGGATCAAGCCCACGTTCCACACACTCGACCGAAGCGTAGAACGACTTCAGGTCGATGGCTATGTATGTCCTGCCTGTGTCCTGCATGTCTGTATTTCCAACGGGCTATCGGTCTCTCCGGTAATCAGACTTCCTGAATCCGCCCCACAGCCCTTTAAGGATTTTGCCTACTACCCAGAACACGGCTATAATCACCAGAATTTCCATAGTCTTTTCTTTTTATATAACCATATAATTATGCACTTATATAATTATGATTTTATATAATTATATATTATAATAATATCAATTCTATAACTCATTGAGGTTCGCCTCATTTTCTTCAATATAAGTCATTATTATTGCGGCTGCAAGCGACCTCAAAGGAATATTACGGTGTGCATTGAGGCGGATTAGTTCAAGCCGTTTCTTTACCTCTTTGGGAAGCCAGATGGCAAATCCCTGCTCGCTTATGCCGGTATATTTTGCGAGGTTTTCCTCAAAGGCTTTCTTGCCTCTCTTGCGGCGTTTTGTCTCCCTTTCTGCGGCAGGGTCGCCGTTCGCATCCACGACGGGTTCTTTATCCTTGCCTAGTGTCGTTATGCCCCGCACGATGTCGTCCAGTCCCATGTTCGCAAGCGGGTTGTCTATTTCCGGTCTGCTGTTCTTTGCCATAGCCTTTATTTTTTAAGATCAAGTTCCTCGATGATTTTATTGAAAGCCGGTTCAAGCAGTTCCGTCTGGTTTTTCTCCAACGGGTACAGCGTGGAATATCTCTTTATGGCCACGCTCTGCCTAACCATCGGTGTAACGGTGCCGACCAGCCCGAGATACCCGATGGTCTGTTCCCGTTGCCGTATCTCTTCCGCCTTCCTCTCGGCCGCGTTGATTCGGTTGGGGATGAAAATCAGGCCGGCTGACGACACCGACTTCAGAGCCTTGACGAATATGCCTGTGGCGTCCACAGTGTCCGCGTCGAATGATATGGGTATTATTGCCGTATCCGCTGATTGGTAGATGTATGCCAGGTTGCGGTCGTTCAGGTTTCCCGGACAGTCTATCAGTACGATGCCCGGCACTTCTTTCAGTTTGCCCATTACCTGCACGAGACGCTTATGGTCGGACGTGTCAAGCATCTCCACGTTCCACGGGATCTGTGCGTCCGGTGCAGCGTCCTTTTCACGTTGGCGGTGACGAAACAGCGATGCCTGCAGGTCTGCATCTATCACAAATGAGGGGAAGCCATGCTCTATAAGATGATTTGCGAACAAGGCACAAAGGGTCGTCTTGCCAACGCCTCCTTTGATGTTGCTGAATATGACAATCTTGTTTTTCATGTCCATGCGAATTTATGCTATATAATTCACCTACAAAGATACAAAATTATCGGCTTACAACAAAGGAAGGACAGTTAATAATTATATATTTATGATTTTATATATTTATATAATTATATAGTTACATCTATTTCGTATCTATTTGTATATCAAATATGAAAAATGTCATATGGTGAAATTGTACAAGAATGAATATAAGATGATTGAATTCATTTTATATATGATTATATAACTATATAATTATATAATCACACGATAGAAGTCATTTCCGTCTGAAGGCTTTTCAACAAGGTTGTAGTAATTCAGCTCCTACTTACCACCTTGCATTTGAAGCAATCCGTTCACATCACCATTCCCGATATAAGCCAAGCATCTCCGGATCTTTTCGGCAGGCCAGTTCCACCATTCCAGTTTTTCCAATTTTTGAATTACATCATCTGGGAAACGCTTCCTTATCGGTCTGGCGGGAACACCGCCGACTATCGTATAGGGCGGCACGTCTTTCGTAACAACGGCACGGGCGGCTATGATTGCCCCATTGCCGATGTGAACACCAGCCATAATCACCGCTTCGTAGCCTATCCACACATCGTTGCCTATCACGATGTCACCTTTGTTGTCCCAAGCCGTTGCCACGTCCGATTTCTCCAAATCCCAGTCTCCATAAAAGAGCGGGAAGGTGTAAGTGGATAGGGATTTTAAGGTATGGTTGGCACAGTTGAACAGGAATTTCGCACCGCAGGCAATGGAACAGAACTTGCCGATTATCAGCCGCTCGTGGCTGATAGGGTAATGGTAAAGCACATTGTTTTGCTCGAAAAGCAACGGGTCGGACACAAAATCATTATAGATGGTATAGTCTCCCACCTCGATAGACGGGTCTTTCACGACGGCATTCAGGTACACGGTCTGCGTGTCGCCTGTGCGTGGATATATCTTTTTCATCATGATATTCTGTTTTTAATAGTGTTTATATTTCAGATAAATGACAGACTGCACCCCAAGTCCAATCACGAACAGGTACTCCACCGTCCAATAAACGGCAAGAGGTACATTCCAATGGCTCAATCCCCACAGATAGAGCAGATAGGCAACAATGGTCGTCGCCTGAAAGATGAAAGCCGTCCGTGTCGCCCCCGTTCCCGTAACGGCATTCATATAGACATAGCCGGGTAAGGCAAGGACATAGTTCAGCAGCATGACCACAAACGGTAACCATGAGGTCTGCACGATAACCGGATTGTCCGTATAGACACTGACAACAGGCTGATGGAATACCAACGCAAGCGCAATCAGCGGTAAGCCGATGGCATAGCCTAATCGGATTACTCTGCTGCATAGCGGAAACACTTCTCCTCTTTCGTTTGCTCCAATCAGATTGCTTACCAGTGAGCCTGTTGTGGCGGCAAATGAATTGACGATGACAAAGAACAAGGTGGAAATGCTTCGGAGAATGTTTGCCACTGCCAGTTGCAGTTCTCCCAAATGTTCTATCGCCACAAAGAACAGAAACCAAGGGGCTACACCGATGAACGGATGGAACATACTCCAAACGGACACCCGGCAGACATGAAACAGTACAGCTTTGTCGAAGCTACAAGACAAGCCATAAAACCGTTTATCCATTTTACGTAAAGCGTGAATTGCCAATACCGCCAGCGAACACGCTTCGGCAAAAGATGATGCGATGGCTGCACCTGCTATCCCCATGTTCCAATGGAATATGAGCAACCAGTTGCCCGGAATGTTCACCAATGCGGCTGTCAGAGCCGCTACGTTTAAGGCTTTTGTACGGGTAATGCCAACCAGAAACGAGCGCAAGGCAAGGAACGGAAAGGAGAATAGCAGTCCCCAAATTCGCCCGTCCAAATAATCAATCACGGCATGATAGACTTCCGCAGAAGTAATCAGCCTACTTAGAATAATCGGAGAAAACAGTTCGGAAAGCAGACACAAAAAGGCAGCAAGTCCCGACAGGAAAAACAATCCTTGAAAGAACGTCTTTCCTGTTTCGGAATAATGCCGCTCACCGTTGCGCCGTGCGACAACAACCTGTAAGCCCAGACTGAAACCGAAACCGAGCATATAGATAGCCAGATACCAAATCCCGGCAAGGGCGGATGCGCCCAACTCTATTTCTCCCACATGCCCCAGGAAAATGGCATCGGTGATATTGATAAGTTGTTCGATAAGGATGCTCATCATTACAGGAAAGTTGATGAGCCAAATATGTTTATATGTATAGTTCATTGTTCAACTTGATAGGATGCAACAAGTCCTGCTGCATAAGGCGGCATGACACATCGCATAATTATGAATTTGGAATAATGGCAAAACAAGAAAGGACAAACCTGTTATAAGCCTGTCCGTTGCTGAATAGCTTGATTAAAATGCTATCCGTTAAGCGCAGCTATATGCACACTTGCCATTTCATACGGGTTGAACAATTCTATTTTTTTCTGTTAGTTCCGCAAAGATAGCATTTGTTTTTGATTATACCTCCAAGTTTCCAGTTTCTTTTTGTAGGATTTCCAACATTTCCCTCAATTTGACTTCGCTTTTTGGGGGATATGCACATTCCGGGTATTCACATCTTGTTTTTAATCCACTTATAAATTCTGGGTGTTACGATTTGCATCAGGCAAAGATTGGCAATACAAATAACCAGGCTTAAAACACCTAACAAAACGTTTTCTACATTGGAATATTGCTCTTGACCAGCACTTATTGCCATGACGCAATAAGGCAAACATAACACGGTGCTGACAATGGCAGGAATATATTTGCGAATGATAAAGAATTGTATAATGTGGGCAACGAAATGCAAACTGAAAGCCAGTAAACAAATATACCAGAACAACATGTTTCCTGTAATGATTGTAGCCATAGTACAAGCACTTACAATAACAAACTCCTCACATACGGCAATGCCGAATGCAGGACTTTGTAGAAAAGACAATTTTGATCGTAATGCGGGAAACCTTCGGGATAATTCTTTTTCATTCTTTTCAATCCATGCAGGCAGCATAACCATTTCCTCAAACTCATGGAGCATAAACAGGATAGGGAGCAAATATATCAATATTAAAGTCATTCCATTCTATATTTTCGTTTCAAATTCAGCAAAATCAGCGTTGCTTGCTTCAATCCGCATCTTGCAATGTTGGCTTCCGCGTAAAATGGATTCACAAATGGTTACTTGGAATGTCCTGTCTTTCCACAACGACTGCAAGACATAAATGATGCTCTGCCTTGAGCATTCACAGAGCAGAGGTGTAGAGACATAGCCCCGCTTGTGCAGTTCACATGTACATTCCAGAAAATACAGGTTATAAACAGCGTCTTTCTCTACCGTTTCACATCTTACGCCGGGCTGTTCATCGGCTATGGCGAAAAACCGGTCAAGGTCTCCGGCCGCCTGTTCAAACAGGTCTTTATAAACCTGAAGTGTACCGCACTGCACGCAGTTTCTACCGCACTCGCGGAAGAAAGTCTCTCTTTGCTCTTCCGACAGTTTGGCGATTCCATCCTCAAAACCTTTGAACCAATTCGATAATTCCATAAAATTAATATTTTAGGTAATCAAACTATTATCTTTCTTTTGATATATAAACAGGGTAATCGTCTTTAGACAAACTTTTCACCAACGTGTCTGGATTTACATCCCAAAGCGTAGGAAGATACTCAAACACGGCTTTCCCCTTATCAAGATGGAAACGGACTTTGGCATCGAACGCAGCAGGCTTATAATTGCCATCTCCTATGGGGCTGTCTCTATACAACAACTGGTTTTCTTGCCATTTCAGCTCTTTGCCGTCAAAGTTCACATCGAATATTCCGCATACCACGGCTTCCATCGTCTGATTTTTAACTGTCGTTGAGATACAGCGCATATAGCCGGTAAGCTGACCGGTGCTTTTCCGCATGGCCAGTTCATAACAGAACACGCTCGTCCCGGTGTAATCCTTGGCAACAGTTGTCCTGTTGTCTTTATTATCCACATTATATATCAGTTCATGAGTAATGGTTGTCATATTGAACTTAAAACCATTTTCAGTCTGCATCAAATCAGAGAAAATCATTCTGTCACTATATACGCCTTCCAATTTCCAGTTTTCCAGTTTATAGACAACATCCTCGGTAAACAAGTTCCTGCCAATGATGTTTTCCTTCAAAAATAGAATTATTCCGTCTTTCATATCTGTCATTTATAATACGATGTGCTTGAATTTTCGGTCTATCCAGAAAGTGGCTTCTTCTGCATGAAAGCAAAGAATACAGTAGTCCGGATCGTCCGGACCTTCCGGAAAATAATGCTTCATAAGGTCTTTCCAGAAAGCATGGCGGGTTTCCATGTCTGAAATGATTTCAGCCGTTCCAGTTAAGGTAACGCTGTCAGCCTCATGGACATAACAGATTCCGGCCTTTGGCTCCTTTCTCAAATGTTTCACTTTTTCCGAAGACAACGAGGTCGTCATCCACAGTGTTGCTATTCCGTCATGTCGCAGCACATCTATGGCCACAGGGCGGGGGAACCCGTTCCCGTCGATTGTCGAAAGTATGACATATCCGCACCGATCGAGTATCCATGCCGCCTGTTGTACAGCAGGCATCCAGCGCTTCAGGTTACTGAGGTCTGCATGTCCTTTTAGTCCAGAGACGGCAATGGCTTTCTGCTGTTCATCAAGCGAAGCTGCTGTGAAAAATCCTTTTTGAAAGCAATTCCTGCAATATTCTGAACACGGATGCCCATCTCCATGAGTACCGAACATATATTCTCCAGACATAGGTAATCCGCAACTTTGGCAGATTTGTATTGTTTTTATGCTCATATTTCAATAGTTTAACTCTTTCTTCATTACATAATTGGTCAAATAAAGCCGGTTTGCCTTCGCTTTCTGTTCTTTCACCATCTTGTAGCCATGCTTCTCAAAGAAAGGTCGTGCGGTGATGCTGACTTCAGCACTTATTTTGTGCACCCCGTATCCGAGAGCCATTTTTTCTACCTCAGAAAGCAGCATACTCGCCACGCCTTTATGTTGCCAGTCCTTGTGGACGAACATGGAGTGCAGATAGCCTTCGGTGTTCATGGAGGAAAAGCCGATAATACCGTCTTGTTCGTCAAGCGCACCGATATAATTGTTCTTTGCAAACAACTCTTTCCAATGCTCTATGCTGTCTCCGCAGGAAGCCCAGTCTGAGACTTCCTCTTTGGTATAGTCTTTGGAATTGACAATAAGGACGGTGGAACGGAATAGTGTCTGACATTCTGGAATATCCAGTACAGTCATCGGGCGTATGCGATAAGTAGATTGTTCTATTGTCATGGCATGTTTTGCATATTGAGTTTCATAAATAATTTCGTATATCCATTCTTTTTCTTTGTCTTCTTAAAACCGATGAAACCTAATTTCCTATAACAGTTTACGGCCGGGTGATTTTCTTCTATTACATCCAGAATATATTCTTTATATCCTGCTTTTCGCATACTTTCTTGCAGTAACATAGATGCAATTCCACTCCGTCTGATAGTTTTGCGTGTCGCAACAAATTCAATGAATCCGGTCGTCACAGGATAAGACAGGGGCATCTCAAATTCTTTCTTCAGAACAAGTTTGGCAATAGTTCCCATAATCAAACCGAAACATTTTCTATATGATGACCAATTTGTATAAACTGCTCTGCCGGTGCAATCTGAAATACCTGCAATACCCACTATATTGCCGTTATATAATGCCACATAAAACCTTTCCGAACGAATACCTGGTTCAAGCGCCTTCGCCACAACATCTATATTCTTACGGAAAAAAGAGAAATCTTGTTCAAAGCCTTCTGCTATACACAAGGCTATTTCACTTTGTTCTTCTTCTCGTGCTGGTCGGATAATGATATTCATGTTTTCTTTATTTAAGCCATTTCCATTCCTCTTTTGTCAGTCTCATGAAATGCTCTGTGCGGACATCGCCCAACGGAGAGGTCTTGCCTTCTTCTGTATGATGAAAGCGGAAACCGCATTTCTCCATCACTCTGCGCGACTTTGTATTGCCGTCATAATAACCGCACCAGACGGCAGTCATTCCCAAATCCTCAAAACATCTCTTCAGCAGGCAACGCACGGCTTCGGGTATCAAACCCTGTCCCCAATAAGGCCTGCCTATCCAGTATCCTATCTCCGCCTCATTCTCTTGCATTTCGGCACTGTGCAAACCATCCCCGAACATGATACCTATGCTCCCGACAGGTTCACCTGTTTCTTTCAAGATAACAGCATAAGTTTCCGGAGCGGCAAAGACAGTACGGATGATGTTCAGGCTGTCTTCTACGGACGTGTGAGGTGGCCAACCTGCAATAGGACCGATTGCAGGATCTTGAGCGTATTTATATAAGGATTCTGCATCAGATTCTTGCCAAGGACGCAACACAAGCCGTTCTGTAGCTATTTCTTTATTCATGGTTCAAGTGTATTTGAAAGTCCGACTTTAATTTCATTCCGTTTCCTCTGTTCCCTTTTTCCGTCTCGGTCCTTTGGTCCGTCCTCTGTTCAAATCGACATTGTATTTGTTCAGAATACGGAATATCGAACTCCTGCTGCTGAATCCGCTTACATTGGCTATGTCATCCATAGAATAACCGGCATTGTACATATCCACGATGGTTCTTTCCCGTTCAGTCCGGGATAAAGTCTTCACCGTTTTGGCCGGAGATTTGATGTTCTTTTGGAACAGCATGATATGGCTGGAAGATTTCCGCAATGCGGCTATTTCTTCCGGAAGGGCTCCAATCATTTCAAGAACCTCCGCTGCCGTAGTTTCCTTGAACAGTTCATTACGGCTGTCAATTCGGTCATGGATGGAAATCAGACGCACGACCTTGATCCTGCACATCTCTATGCAGACGGCAAGTTCCCGCACCCCACGAACCGCGTTACTGAACTTCGATACCACAAGCTCGTCGCCCCGGTCAAGGGCATTCATGAGCTGTTTCCATTGCGGACGCATCAGCTCATGGTCAGTCTCTTCCTCAATCACCTGTACACAGCCGAATTTCAACATCCATTCCTTATCGGCCTCGTATGAGTCATAGTGATTAGCCTTGAATATGTATCCAACTTTTGCCATTGTCTTATGCTGAAAATAATAACCGATGCAAAGATAATGTTTTTTGTTTGTCTGAAATCATACTCCGGCATATTTATTCTAAAAATCGTATTCTGAACTTACTTTTTCTTTCACTTGTTTTCATTGGAAATCATACATTTGAATATGAATAAAAATAATTATCAAAATGTGGTTTTATATCGCGTTTTATGGCAAATATTGTATAGTTTTGTGTCGTTTTTAGTCTGAAATTGCAAGATGATAGATACAAAATCATATTCAAAATCAAGGTCTCTTTTGGCCGGGTTGGTTGCCGCATCGGTAGCCATGTTCCTGTCCGTTTCTTGTGGTAACGGAAATGGCAGCGCCGAAACGTCAATGAAAGAAGATCCTGCCGGAACATACGGAAAGTTCCTGAGTGAAACCAGAAACATGGACAACCTCTCGACGGAAGAGCTGGCAATTAGTGTCAACCGGTGGCAGTCCCTCAGGGATTCTGTCTTTTTCTATGCGACACAGGACACTTCCGGCAATCCCCATTCCGATCTGTACGGTAAATGCAACGTGGTTCACGATTCTCTCCGCACGGAGTTCATCCGTCTGGCTGGGTCAGCACCGCGTTCCTATCAGGACGTTTTTGTTCTCAAGGAAAGGACTTCTCCCTATTGCGACGACAAAGAACTGGCAGACGCGGCAGACAGTATAAGGTCGTTTTTCGTTTCTCTTGACAGTATTCCGCCCCTTGCTATTGAGGGCAACGGCATTCGTTCAGCATACCGCCGGTTACTTGCCCGGACGTTGCAAGACAGAATACATAATCTTACCGACTTGAAAACTTTCATCAGAGACGAGGATGTCATGTTCCGCACCTTTCTTGCGCACCTTGACGATCTGGCCGGAGAGGATATGTCGGATTTGACTAAAGACACGGAACGGTGCTGCTCGTTGGTTTTCCTCGCCACAGAGAAAAAGGAAATATCCTACCGGGATGCAATGATATACATGGCCATGCGTACCAATCGCCGGATTATACAGAATGCGGTTGCCTGCCTCAATGACATCCGCGAGGACAAAGTGAAATCCAGGGCGCAGGCATTCGGATATGCGTGCATGATACTGCAGCCCTACATCTCGATGGATGGCGTTTGTATGGCTTTGCTTTCCGGATACGAAAAAGAGAAGTTGCGCCACATTGCGGAACAGACACCTGAGGCTTTTACCCAGCTGGGAGATGTTCTGCAGTCGGACAATGGCGGACTGGCGGAACTGCCCGGCACGCTGATGGGGATATACATCCGGACATTATGAACGAAACACAAACAGACATGAATATGCTACGACATTTTCTGAACGATTTCCTTTCTTTCGTCCCGTTGCAGTTGCCGCAGCTTCTGGATGTGACGACAATGGAGGAACCGCAGTTCTACGGAGACTATGTACTGCTTACATTTCCTCTGCGCGACACCTACGAGTTAGAAGAGGTAATGGACATGTTCGAGGACGACATGGAACTGATTACGCTGTACCACCATATCCCGATGCCGACGGAGCAGTACGGGCACAGCACCTGTGCGTACTCCAATCCCGCATTCGGGCAGATGTTCAAGATGAACGCCAAGACCGATGCCGATGGCAGGGTCAGCTGCGTTTTCGCCACTATTTACGATTCGCTCGATCTGATGTACGGCGACCTTTGCCTTGATCTCAAACTGCATTCGAAAAGTGGCACATTGAAATACAGGAGGAACAAGGAAGACTTATTGATGGATTTTATATGAGAAATACATTGTACCGACAGATGGTGTACTGGATCAATGCACACAGGACATGGATTGAGGTGGCCGATGCCAGCCTTTACAGGGAGCACGTCATCGCAAGGAGCGACAGGACAGACTACCTCGTTTCCCGCACGCTGGTCCTACGGGCATTCAAGCCGAACGGAGGCTGTGCCGAAGGCACCGTGTGGAACATTCCCGAACACGATTTGGACAGGGCGTTGGCCACATTGCGCAAGCAGGACAGGCAGTTCCGTCAGCGAATCAAGAAAGCCGCCATGTATCTCACGGCTCCAGATGCAGAAGCCATCATACTGTTGGCCACACACGGCATTGTACGTTTGGAGCTGCTTGAACAGCCCATACATTTGACATCAAAGCCATCCTACCTATGACCAGCCTTCTATTACAATTTGTATTCATAGCACTGCTTGTCATTCTGCCGATGGCGTTGTACAGGAGCCGCCGTTCCTTCATGGCAGTATTCTACCGTGCCATGACAGACAATGCCCAGGCCCGCAAATTCTACACGCAGGTGCTTGTGGTCCTGTTGCTCCTTTTCCATTATGTCTATACGACCGGACATCCCGGACAGTTCGGCACGGTATTGTCTGCCATCGTATGTGCCGCCATGTTCTCCGCCAGGAGGACGGACAGATGGCTCCGCAAGCTGCTCGACCGTCCGAAGGCATTTGTCGCCTGCGGCGTCTTCGCACTGGCTGTATGTATCGTGCCGCAGTTGTTCACCCTGTCCGTTACCGTCTCATATATCCTTCTGGCAGCCCTGTTCTATCCCTCCGGCAGAGTTCTGGCCGACTGGGAGGACCGGGACAGGAGACTTTACCTGTCGGAACATCCGGATGAGATGTCCGACATCTACCATTGCAATCATCACGCGAGGCTGCCATGATAATGCGGACAGAAGCGGCCTTATCTTATCCGCACAATAGTCAATCACAAAAAACAGAATGAAGATGAAGAATAAAGAAGCAATGACCGCAACCATATCGACATGTATCGGTCTGTTCGACTTCCTCAAGGAAAAGGTCGGCGAACGCAAGACAAGGACAGAAGCCTATTGCGACCTGTTGGACAAGTCGCTGGCAGGCTTTGTTTCCCCTTTTTTAAGAAATCAGGATTTCGAGCTCAGGCCGAGGCAGTGCCATGTGACCGTTTCAGACCTCGCAACCGAATGGCGGTGGCACAGGGCTACTGTCCGTTCCTTTCTTGATACGCTGGAATCATTCGGACAGCTGGAAAGGACGAAACTGCCGAAAAGCATGGTCATCACCATGCACCTGCATGATGGCAGCCATGCCGTACCCGATATTGTACAGGGAACCGCAGGCATTGTCCGTCAACTGAACGGAATCCTGCCCGAATGGATAAACGGCAGCATCACTTCCGATGACGCCGGTATTGCGTGTGGTCAGATTGTACACCAGTCCATCACCGATGCCGGACTCAAGTATGAACTGCCGGAAGACGACTGCAGTGTCACCTTGCAGAAGTTGCCGGAGAGGATGAACGCGCGGGTGCTGGAAATCCACACCGCTGCTGTGGAGTGCATCGTCCTTGCTGCCCTGCGGAAAGTGTTGCGCCGGTCGAAGCCGGAAGAAAGCATGAAACTCATGCAATTCTTCTGTTTTGATCTGGGAGCAAGCTGGCCGTCATTCATTGACCTGTCAAAGACCCTTGCAGAGCAAATTCTGAACTCAGGGAAAGAAAAGGACATCGACCACGACGACGACCGTCAGCTGCTCCTTGACGACCTTCACGACCCGTTCCTGTCGGCTGCGGCGAAAGCCCTGGAGAAATCCGCAGGTGCGGACTGTCGAACCCCATTGTATAACCACGGATAATCCGTCCTTCAGCCGGCGTAGCCGTCCAGCCGTTTATAACAGGCATCCGGGCTTGCCCGTCTGCCACCAAACAAAGGGATGGGGAGCCTAATACCCCAATGATAGGAGTCATTGGGAGAGATGTCCAGGCAGGCAGCAAGCTGGGACATGAAAGATTATCCAATGCAACAGAAGAAACAGTATGGCAAATGCAAAACAGGTTCTCGACGTTCAGGTCTCCAAAGGCATCACCACCGCCCAAAGCAACGAACATCTGCGTAACCGCAGTGAGAAGGCGGCGGAATATGCCATGAAGAAAGGCAACTACGACCCGACCAGAGAACATCTGAATTTTGAGATAGTGAACGGCGGAAAAGTACGCCCTGTGGACAAAAGCCGGAGCATTCCGGAACGCATGGCAGACAATCTCCGTCAGCGTGGTATTAAAGACCCTAACGAGGGATTGTTGGAGCCCAAATACAGGACGGTGGTCAACATTATCCTCGGCGGCTCCCGCGAACTGATGCGGCAGCTTGCCTTTGGAAAGCAGGATGTGGATTTCGAGCAAGGAGCGGATAACAGCCGAATCGTCAGAAAGCCGGAAATTGAACAGTGGGCAAAGGATGCTTATAGATTCATCTGTGAAAAGTATGGCGAGCAGAACATCGCGGCGTTCGTTGTGCACCTCGATGAACAAAATCCCCATGTACATTGTACGCTACTGCCAATAAAGGACGGCAAGTTTGCATACAAGGAGATATTTGCCGGAAAGGACAAATACGAGTACAGCGCAAGAATGAAGCAACTGCACAGCGACTTTGCAGAAGTAAACAGGAAGTGGGGACTTTCCAGAGGCAGCAGTGTCTCAGAAACCGGTGCTCGCCACAGAACAACCGAAGAATACCGTCGTATGCTGTCGGAGGAATGTACGACCATTGAGGAACAGATAGCCCGACACAAGGAAGTCCTTTCGGATCTCCAATCGGACATCCGGCTGGCAGAGCGCAGGGTTAAGGGTCTGACCTCTATGGTGGAAAATCTTTTGAAGAAGCAAGCGGAGAAAGAGGCAAGGCTCGCTGTTCTTGAAGACGAACTGAAAGAGCACAAGGGCGATGCCGATGCCATATCCGCCGAGACGGACAAGCTGAAAAAGGAGCTTGCCTATATCCAACTCAAACTGGCAGACAAACAGGATAAGCTGAAGCTGGCTGACCGACAGCTGTCCGACCTCAAAGAGAACATGGATGCCATTCAGGAGAGGACGGAACATCTCAAGGAAGAAGCCTACAAATACTCCCGTGATGTCCATTCCAAAGTGGACAGTCTGCTCAAGGACGCGATGCTGGAGAATATGGTGAATGAGTTCCGTGACCTTTCGGCACGGATGACCGGCCCGGAACGGCAGATGTTTGACGGCACTCTTGTACAGTCCATAGCGGAACAAGGGAAAGAGGTCATGCACTGCGCTACGCTGCTGTTCCTGGGCATGGTCGATGATGCCACCACCTTTGCCGAAACACATGGCGGAGGCGGAAGCAAGAGCGACCTCAAATGGGGACGGGACGAAGACGAGGACAACCGTGCATGGGCTCTCCGCTGCATGAGGATGGCAAGTCGCATGATGAAGCCTGCAATCGGCAGGAAGCCCAAGCGTTGACCGGCATCCCTGACCCATAAATCAAAAGAATCAACCAATAAAGTATCAGATTATGACGAAACATATCATTTTGTTCTTTGCGGCACTTTGTTCGCTGCACAACCATGCGAATGCTGCACCGTCGGACAGCGATACTGTCCGATATGAAAGTTTCAGTAACGGCATTGAAATGCTACGCCCGATGCAGCCCTCTTATCTTGACGGAGTGGTAGTCCCGACACGCAAAAGCGGCAACTGGTTTGTCAGCCTGTCCGGAGGGGCATCGGCGTTTCTCGGCACGCCGCTCGGCTGTGAAGACCTTTTCGGGAGACTCAAGCCTTCGTACACTATAGGTGTGGGCAAATGGTTTACACCGTCGGTCGGCGTCCGTGTCAATTACAGCGGGCTGCATTTCAAGGACAGTCAACTGTCCACACAGGAATATCATCATGTCCATGCGGATCTGATGTGGAATCTGCTCGGAAACAGGTATGCAAAACAAGACGAGGTTCGCTGGGGGCTTTCCCCGTATGCGGGTCTCGGACTGCAGCACAATGCGGACAACGGACACAACCCTCTTGCCATATCATACGGCATACAGGGCCAGTACCGCATATCCAGGAGAGTAAGCGTCCTGATGGAACTTTCCGGGACGACCACATTCCAGGACTTCGACGGATACGGAAAAGCGAACCGTCTCGGAGACCACATGCTCTCGCTGACGGCGGGATTCTCTTTCAGCATCGGCAAGGTCGGCTGGAAACGTGCTGTTGACCATCGCCCGTATGAACGGCGCAACGAGTGGCTGACCGGCTATGCGAACGCCTTGGCTGAACGGAACAGGCAATATGCCGGAAAGCTGGACAAGGAAAGAAGGACTTTGGACGAGCTTAAGAAGATTCTCGAAATCGAAGGACTGCTTGACACTTACGGATATCTGTTCGATGACAAGGATGACGATGGCCGGAAGTTTCCCGTAAACAATTACAGCGGACTGAACTCCCTCCGAGCCCGGTTGAAGAACCGTCATTGGGACGGCAATTCGCCTCTTGCAACGGAAATGCGCACAGACAGCATACAAGGCGAAAAGACGGACAGCATCAGCAAAGCGGGAACGTACAGCCTGCCCGGAAAATGGAATGCGGCAATCAACCGCCCGGACACTGTTTCTGCGGCTGGTTATTTCGCCCTCATGCAGCATGGAGACGAATGTATAGGTTCTCCGGTCTATTTCTTCTTCGACCTTAATTCAGCCCGCCTTATGGACTCTCTGCAAATGGTCAATCTTGATGCGATCGCTCATGTGGCCATGAAATACGGACTGTCCGTGAAAGTCACGGGAGCGGCGGACAGTGCAACCGGCACAGCTTCCATCAACAACACGCTGAGCACAGCCAGAGCCGATTATATCACTGATGAACTCATCAAGCGGGGTATTCCGGCAGAAAACATTACAAAGGTCTATGAAGGAGGCATCTCAGATTATGTCCCGGACGAAGCCAATAGGCACACCAAAGTGGAACTTTATTTCAGATAAGTCTTTTTGTTCATAAATTGAAAATAGCTTTTTCATTTTTGACGAGAGCCTGTCCGTGACGGATCGGCTCTCGTTTATTCTAATATAACTCGATATGTTTCCCTGGATTGAAAGTCGTGTGTTCATTATGGGATACATACCCCAACTGGTTTGTAATACAGTTCGTTCTTCCGATGATTTTGTCAATGTTCCGGTGTGAATGACCATATATTCAGTAATCAATCGGACTTTTTCCGATAAAGTCTTCAAGCTCCACAGTAAAAGCACCGTTTAGCGGGCTTCCATTGAACTCCGGTGCGAGTAGTTCAAAGGAGGGTACATGGTGTGTCACGACAACAATGTGTTCCGTATTGCTTCGGGATATGCTTTCTTTCAGGAACTTCAAGCATTTGTCATGCTCCATGTTGAAACGAATCCAATTAAGCGGATTGCCATCTCCACATTTTATACGCCTGAAATCGGATATAGCCTGCTCTGTCAAGAATGCATCACGCTGTTTGATATAAGACCATAATGTAGTCGCTATTATTTCTATGTGTTCGGATAACGGAATAACCGCGTTATAATGGCATGAGACATTTGTCCTTATTTTTAATGCCCAGCCGTCATATAATGAATCCAAGTCAAACATCTTGTAGAACTCATGGTTTCCCGGTACGACAATCACTTGCTCATAATTGTCAGATGCCCAATCCCAGAACGGATGGCGGCTGTAGTTTTCATCTCCGAGATAGCCGATGTCACCTGCCAATACAAGGACATTTCCTGCCACTTGCAGCGGATTATGCTTGATATAACTGCCATTTTCCGCAAATTCCAGATGAAGGTCGGATGCGTATTGGAGCCGTATCATTTTACAAAAAACTGTTTTTCAGTTGTTCCAACATCTGCTCCCCGGTAATGTTCTGCAGACCGGCCGATTTGAAGAAGTCCTGATTGGGAAGTTCATCCTTTACTTCCTCACAGAAATGTGACACATCGTCCTTTAATGTCTGCGACACATCCTCGAACCTGTCAGAAGGAGCGAGCATGGCTGCAAGCCTGAACACATCCTTTTTGTGTTTTTGTATATGCTTGCTGTCAACCTGGCCACCCTGAGCCTTTCTCTCGGACATTTCAAGGAATGCCTTGCATTTTAAGCAGATTAGACTCTCCACATTTGCTATATGCACTCCGTCTTCAACATGACTGTGTCCTATTGTGAAATTGTAATAGTCATCATCCATGAGTATGGCCGAAAGGCTTGACAGGTCATCATCCGTCGGAATGGGGGTTATGTGGGCATCTTCAGGAAAGTCCAACAGTCCGATATTGCGCGAGAAAAGCTCTATTTGATAGGGAAATTCCATATTTGTCGGTTTCATAAACCGATAATACTCATGTTTGTGCAGATTGCCTTCACCTGTACCTATGTTGCGTTGCTCGTATCCTGCGGCTTTTACCAGTTCCCAAAACCGGGCGACAAATTCATGTGAAAGCGCTTCAACAATCAGAATGATGTCTATATCCTTGGTCGCTCTCGGAGTCTGTGCATACAGTTCCTCGTGTATTTCACATGCCGTACCGCCTATTATTACATAGGAATTCTCAAATCCCTTGAAGAACTCCTTGAATCTTTCAATTCCTTTTACCATTTCATATCGTTAATAAGATTATCCAATTCTATTTGAACTCTTTCGTCTTGATTGTCTTTAAGTGACAAATACAGCGACAGCTTATCTACAGTCCCTGTATGGCTCAACAGTTTCGGGTCATATTTCCATACTTCGATGCGGCATGTTCCATATTCCTTGTCGGTAGCGATGCCCGATTGCTGGATGCCTGTTTTGTCAATCGCAACCATATTCACAGATTCTTTGTTGATCATAGTGTATTCCGACAGGGCGTTTATGCCGCACTCCAAACTTTTTTCAGGAATTATATCGGAGAAAACTGTCTTGTCAAGCGGAGACACAAGCAGAGGCAGGGCGTTCTCCCAAAGTTCCCTGCCATAATAAACCAATCTTACTTCTTTCGTCTTTTTCCCTTCAAGCGAAACCAACCCATTTTCACTCAACCACCGTAGCGAGCGGTTAATGGTTGCGTAAGAGACCTGAAAGATATCCATCAGATCTATTGCCTCGCACCTGTCAATGGATTTCACTTCCAGATTGTACAGCAGCATACATTGGGCAATGGGAGGGATTGTCTCTTTTATATCCGCTCCTTTGGTTTTTGACTTTTTCAAGTCAATTAGAAGCGATGGGATAAACATCTGTTTCTTCGGAACGATAAAATTGCTTCTTTGTGCAACCAGTCTTCCTATATTGTATGATGCTATGTTTTCTGCAACAAGTATGACAGGGCATCCGCATTTGTTCTCAATCAGATTGAATGTCCGCTTCAGCATGGCTGGGGTTGTATCATTTCCACCATTAGCAAATGCAAATATAACCGTGCAGCCGAATAATGCACCTTTGTAAAGTTTGAAATTCTGTGTTATAGCAACAGGAATCGTATCCGACAACTGTTTCTCTAACGGGAAAAGAGTGGTCTTTTCATCTAATACGGAGAAAATATAGTCAGCCGTGTCTTTTATAAATTCACTATTGTTGCACATAATCATATTGCTTTGATTTTGTGCAAAAGTAATGATTTTATTTTGATAAGCAAAAAGATAAGCACTTTTATTGCATTTGTATGTCTCAATATCATTTGATTTCTTCCCGGCTGCCTGTCAGTCCTGCTTTCCCGTGCAAAGGTACTGCGGAGGGCGAATGTCAAGTACCGCCATGCTGACAGGCCTGCGTACCGGATGACAGCTTTCCGCAAATCACAGATTTGGGTATTTCATCAGCTACTTTGCCGTCCACTTGCCTTATTGCCCCTGACCCGCAGTCTTTTCACGCACGAAAATCATTCCCGACCGGAAGCCGTAAGGCTCCGAGAAAAGGGAAAGATAAAGAAAAAGTTTAACGGATTAAATTTAAGAGTTATGCCTAATTGGTGTTCAAGTGCGTATGTGATAGAGGGCGACGCAAAAGAAATCAAGAGCCTCTATGAGTTAATGAAAAAACTGGAAGACATGGAAAAACCTTCAGTGGAAAACGGCTTCGGGACTACATGGCTGGGATGCCTTGTGGATGCCTTGGGCAAGGATTGGAACGATGTAAGTTGTCGTGGTGAGTGGAGCTGTCTCGAAATGGACGGCGAAGTGATAAGGTTATACACCGAGACGGCGTGGTCTCCCTGCAATGAGGTGTTTGACCTTGTGAGAGAAAAATATCCGTCACTTTACTATTATTTTCAGGCGGAGGAGCCGGGCATAGGAATTTATGAAACGAACGACAGTTCGGGCGTCTATTTCCCCGACAGGTATTTTTTTGATGCCTGTACGCCCGAAGAAGAGTACCTCAGCGAATACTTCGTGAATCAGGAAGATGCGTTCAAGTGGATTGAAAAAGAGACCGGGAAACCAATAAGGTCGGCAAAGGATGTCGAAGCTCTTGACGCGGAATGGAGTGAGAAGTGCGAAGATGCTTTCTGCTACCTGCATGAGTTTGAGGTGATAAGTTGACTCGGGTAAAGGGGACATATCTCCCGGGCTGCAAGTCAGTTCGGGAGATTTTCCATGTCATCACAATCCTTTTTCCGGTTCCTGCTCCTTGTTTTAACCGGATGCCTTGGAAGGCACTGCTACCTTTTGTATGTCCCTGCCGTCCTGCCTTTTTATTCCGCGACTTCTGTCCGCTTTTATCATGGGCCATCGACCGTTCCTCCGCTTCGGCATTCCCCGTCGGAGTGATTTTCCCATGCAAAGGTACAGCGTCCGTCCAGCCGTCAAGTACCGCTACGCTAACCGGTTCGCGGATTGAGCGGCAGCCTTCCCAAATCGAAGATGAACTTTCAGTTCCCCGCAGGGTTGGGTATTCCGTTAAATCCCTGACGGTTTCCTTGCCTTTCCTGATCTTTACACGCTGTCTGTCCTGCATGCAAAATCTTTCCCGACAAGGAAGCCGGAAGGCTCCGAGAAAAGGGAAGAAAAAGAATGTTCAACAAATTAAATTTCAAGATTATGCATAGCAGGATTTTTCAAATTTCAACGGAGCAGATAGACAAAGAGAACTATCTGGATGAAAACACCCTTAATCAGGGAGACGACAGTTTCTACGATTATTGCGCCAATATCGACGATGAAGAGCGCAAAGAGGACATTGCCAATTTGGTTAACTATCTGCCAAAAGGAATGTTCGAGCTTGTATCAGAAGACACGATACGTTATACAGGTGATGGCATGGAGCAATGGAAAGAGGAATATGTTGCTAACATCCGGAAGAAAGCGGAAGCCGTAACTGTCGAAAACATGCTGAAGTGGAGTTCGACGTATTACCTCAAGCAGGCGATAGAAAATCCGTTGGACACCGCCTATCATTTTTATCTGGATGGAGCTGGATGCCAGTCCTTTGCCGAGCCATCCTTTGAGTTCATGCAGTTCGTCTGTACGCTTGAACCGGGAACATTGCTTTATGTCGGCGGCGTCATTGATTATCATTTCTGACGCTAACTATCGGATAGCCACCCGCATGATAGCGGGTGGTATCACTAAACTCAGGTAATGAAGCACAGCAATTATCCAAAAACGGAAGTATTACAATGAAAACAAAAACACTTTACAAACGGGATACGGAAAAGGTTGGCATAAGCCGTTTCCCTAATTTCCACAAGTCCGGGAGCATTGCCGGAATGAAAAGGCTGTACTACGGTAAGAATGCACTTCTGGTGCGGTGCGGCAGTTGGATTTATAATGTATCAAGCGAACCCGAAATTTATTATAACATAGCTCATTAGATTATTATGGAAAGAAATTGTAAGAAAGACTTTCAAGGCTGGAAAGGGATAATGGCTCTGAAGTTACTTTGCTGCAATATCGCGGCAGGTCGTTTCAACTGGCGGAAATACTGTACGCCGCAGCCTTATTATGGCCACGAGATTTGTGTTATACCCTTGCACAGTTCTTACGGTCAGATAGGCTATACCGTGTATTTCCCTTATGCTAATATGCCGGAAGTGGAATATGATTGGGAAATGGACAGACTGACCGTTGATGAAGAGAATTGGCAGGAGTATTTTCAACAAAGCTGACAAAGACACGGGGCTGGCATCCACACCGGCCCCGTGTTCCTTTTTGTCTATCGCCGCATTCCGCCGCCATATTCCGCCTCTTGTAGCTCCTCCCTGTATTCGTCCAGTTCGTTCAGCTTCTCGTTTACGACCTGCAGGTTGGCATCGAGCGTCGAATTGTAGTCGTATGGGAAGCTGTGCCGCACGGCAAGACCCGCATTGCATACACCTCCCACATCGAGCGCATCCTTCTCCCTGTTGTACGTTGCATACAGAATATCTCCGCTCGGCATTTCGAATGCCGGCATTCTCTGATGCGTCAGTTTGGCAAACTGTTCAACGACCATATCCTTGGCAAGCTCTTTCACATCCACGCTCGCACGGTCAATGCCGTAGCGGTTGATGTGGTCGCGTACCTCCTGCTCCGAGTATTTCAGCATCACCTCATAGGTGCCGCCCACGCTCCCGTTATACACGACGGCAAAGTCCTTGTCCTCGACAAGCAGGTCATCGCCCCTGTGCTGCAAGGGAGTCTGGTAGGTGTATTGTTCATCCATGCCGTTTCCGTCATAATATTCCTTGGCGCAGGCCAGCAGTCCTTCGTAGTCTCCTTTTTCCCTCAGTTCGTCAAGTTGGCTCCTGTCATCGGTGGTTTGCAGGTAAGCCACGGACGCATAGAATGTCTTTTCCTGTGGAGAGACCTCGTTTCCTTTCCGTTCCGTATTGTCTTCGTCCAGTCCCCTTGCAATCCTGTCCACCTTCTGCGTGATTAGAGAGGATGCCTTTTTTACATCCATCAGGGTTGTCTTGATGAACTGCGGGGACTCTTTCAATGAGTCGAGCCATGATTTGAGGTAGGCGCAGCTGTCTTCCTTGATGTGTTTGGTCATGCCGTAACGCTGTGAGACCAATGCGCTGCCGAGTTCGGCCACCAGTTCCTCCCTGGCATATTCCTTTGAACCGAAGGCTGTCGGTTCGAGGCGGTCGAGCACGCCTTTCGCACCGGTGGAATGGGTCATCTCGTGGAACAGGGTGCCGTAGAACGCTTCCCCGTCCTTGAACTGCCTCTTTTCCGGCACTATGATTTCATTCTTCGTAATGGAATAGTACGCACTATCCTGATGCATGGGCCGTATGGGACAGATCCACAGGTTCTCGCTTATCATCCGGTCCACCGGCTCGAAGTCGAACTGTTCGCCTGCCTTGACTTCAGGACGGCCGTTTTCCTTTTCCAGCTTTTCCCACAATTCCGGACGCGCTTCCCGCAGGTTGGTCTGCTGTACGTTGAACACCCTGAAAACCTGCATCCTCGGATAGACATTGTACTCCTTCTTCTCATCCTCGGAGAGATTCTTGTAGTCGTCATACTTGATTTTCTCCTTCGTCTCCTTGTGTATGCAGGTGAAAGTGGTAAGCATCACTGGGAAGGATTTCTCACCGCGCAGCACGGAGACCCTCGGCAGTTCCTGTCCGTCCTTGCCCGGCTTGTTCATCCGCTGCACGCAGTCGAAGGTACAGAAGCGGGGTATCTTGTACCCCTCTTTTTCGCAGTGCAGCATCAGCATGAAGGCGTTCATACCGTTGTATTCGCGTCCGGACAGGTTGCGCGGCCACTGCAATGCGCCTTCCGTGAACCAGGGCTTGCGCCAGTCCTCATTGATGCTTTCTATCTTTTCAATCATCATCTCGGCGAACAGGTCGAGAGCCTTTTCCTCGCTGTTCGGCCCGTCCGCGTTCTGTCGTCTGTAACCGGCCATATCCGTCATCTGTTATCGTTGCCGGCCTCCGGCACATACTGGTTGAGTTCTTCCACACGGCAGGAGATGTCCGGCTTGCCGTCGTATAGGGAGAGGGACATTTCTCCTTTCGCGTCCACCTTGACACCCGGCTGCAGCCACTCCTCCTTTTCCTTGCCGAAACAGAAGAAGCGCACCCATTGGTACTCGAACCCGTCATTGACCTTCTCCGTGCTGAACGCGGAGAACATCAGGTACGGCTTGCCGGTCTTGTCCTTGCGTTCCTCTATGTGCTTGCCGGTCTTTCCACGGAAGACCATCTGCCCCTTGACGGAATCCGTGTTCCCGGCATCGGAAAGATCCACGGAATCTGCCGACAGGTTGAAATAGAGCTTCTCGCCCCTGCGTTTCAGCAAAAGGGTGCCCGTGACCTTGGCACGGGAGCCGTACCGGTATTCATGGACGGTGTCCTGTCCGCCGTCTTTGCTGACACTGACTTCCATGTTCCCGTCATTCCCGTTCTTTCCGGGGATGGAGACCTGGAGAGGAAAACTTACGAACTCCTTGCCGTCCTTGCCTGTGCGGACGGAGGCGTCGCGGCTGATCGTGCCGCATAGGGTAACATTGCATTTTATCATCGCTTGTCTTTTTTTGATGTGTGACATTTCCACCGGAAAGCGGAAACGGCCTTGTTGAAGTTGAACCGGAAATTCCCTTTGCTAATCGGGTGCCCTGATACGGATGTAGATTATCCATGCGGCAAGCAGCACCTGTATCCCGATGATGACAAGCGCCGCCACCCATCCGAACAGCTTAAGGTACATGACGGTATGCAGCACGCACGAGGACAATCCGAGTACATAAACACATAATTGCATCATCACGCTTTTCATATTTTCATTGCTATCTTTTCAGTCCTTCTGTCTGTCCCTGCAGTTGTTCCATTCCCATCTCGAAGTTGCGGGAAGCCGTCTCGGAGAGGATGACCGTGTTGAGCAGTCCGCTCACGCGCATACGCCTGGTCTCTTCGGAGAGAGAACGGTTGTTCAGCGTGGCCGACAGGCGGCTGAGTTCGGCAGAGGAAAGCTCCCTCGACATCTGCATGTTTCCGTTGTCGGCATGAAGCACGGCCTTGCCGTTTTCGTTGATGGTCAGGGTGCAGCTTTTCATACCCGGCAACAGGGATTTGAGGTCGATTCTCCCGCTGTCCATTGCGGCGGATACTTCCGCTTTCTGCCTTTCCTCTTCCTTGTTGTCAATCTGCACGGCCAGCAGCATCAGGGAGGTGAAGGCGGTCATGGCCATCTCCACGACAGGATCGCTGCATCCGGACAGGCCCACGCCGCTGTCCTCCGAGGAGAGCAGTTTTTTCATCCATCCTTCGGTGGTGAGCGGTTTTCCGTCCCTGGTGCTTTCCGTACTCCTGTATCTGGCGAGCAAGTCGTTGCCGTTGTGCAGCACCTGCTGCCGGATGCTGCCTTTCTGGGCGATCTCTGCGAGGTACGCCGCCGGGTCGATGTCCCGCTGCGTGCCGTCCGCATAGATGTTTTTTACCCCGAAATGCAGATGTTCGCCGCCCGTCTTTCCGAGCTGCTGCCCGGACGTGACGGTATCCCCGGCCTTGACGGAGACTTCGCCGAGGTGCATATAGGTACACTGCACCTTGCTGCCGTCTTTCCGGCTGTATTCCACGGTCACGGACTGCCCGCTACCGCTTCCTTTCACGGAGACGACCTTGCCTCCGTTTTCCGTGGCGAGGACAGCATCCCCGTCACACCGGATGTCCAGCCCCTTGTGGACTTTCTCGCCACCGATGGCCGTGCGGCCGTCCACACCGAACGGGGTGGTGACAAAAAGGAAATCCTTCCTTTCGACCGGAAAGGAATAGGCCGTGCTTTCAGATTTTCCCAAAGGGTTTTCCTCCACGCCGAAATGCCGTCCCTGTGCCGCCATTTCCTGCATGACCTGACGGTCATATCTGTCAAGGCCGTTCTGCTCGATGATTTTCTGCAGGTTAGCGGCATAGCCGCTTCCCGTGGCATATCCGGCCCGGGCGATGCCTGCCGTCCACCCCTTGTAATCATCCGGCGACAGATTGAAGCAGGCGGCATAGCGGCTGTTTTCTTTCAGGAAACGGGAGTGGTGTTCGTAGGAGTCGCCTACGGAGTCATAGCTGCAGAACTTTTCGTTCGGACGGTCGTCTGAGTACAGGGCATACCGCCCGCCTTTGTCAATCCATGACGGCGTGGCCTTGATGCCGAAGTGGTTGTTCTCGTTCTGTGCCAGTTGGCTCTGGCCGTTGCTGCTTTCCAGTATGCCTTGTGCCAGCGTCACGGAGGCGGGAATACCGTACCGCCGCATCTGTTCCATCGCGTATCCGGCATATTTCTCTGCGTATTCTTGATTTTTGCTCATTTCTTATAAATCTTCATCGTTTCATTCCTGTTTTCTGTTCTTCCTGTTCACTCTGTTCCGGCTGCCTTTTGGCTGATGCCGCCGTTTCCACGGCATTGCCCTCCCTCTGTCCTTGTCGCATCACATCGGAAAAGAGCGAGGCGGCCAGGTTCTGTTTGTACCCATCCCTGTCCTCGGCAAGCCACATCCGCTGCCACTGCTGCTGCGTGACGGCTCTCGGCTCCGGCTTGCGCCCGTCGATGGTCGCCGCGCACAGGATGCCGTCTTTCTTCGTCTTGAACACGCTGACCCGCTGGATGCGGTCCAGGTCGATGTCTTTCACCCCGCAACTGAACAGGTCAACCTTCAGGTCGGGTTTCGTCTCCGCAAGGGCGTGATACTTGTGCGCCAGCTCCATGCGCACTTTGCCGATGTTGTCCATCGCCTGCTTGAGCGTGGAGAAGAACCGGTTCACGTCCTCTTTGTCCGGATAGACGCTGTAGCCGCTCCCGTTCTCCGGCTTGATGTAGAGCGCCCAGCGGTTCTTGTCGTCCTGTATCATCTGTACCTGGTCGAAACTTACCTCGCAGGCCTGCTTCACCGCAGGAGCTACATCCAACGTGGACAGTTCCTGTATCTCCCAGTTTTTCAGCCGGGCCAGAGATACCTCCTTGCCGGAGAAATAGCTGTCGTCGGGCCTGAATCCCAATGCCCCGTCCGGATTGAAGAACCGTATCTGCTCGAAGCCCTCTTTACGCAAGGCTCTTTCGATGCGGCTCTTGTTCATTCCCGGCACCTCGTTGTCCACTTCCGTCGAAGCACCGGCCGGCAGAACCACATCCGCCGTTTTCGCGGCTTTGTCCCTAACCACAATGATGGTTTTCTTGTCCTTGTCCGGATGGCGGGCTATCTCGTCCGCTATGGCATGGTGTTTCGGAAGTTCCGCCCTCATGTCGGAGGTCTGTCTCCGGTTGCGGATGGTGGCGTATTCAATCTTCTCGCCGCGTTCCGCCTTGCGTATCACTTCAAGGGCGTTATTCACGTCGCTTTCGATGGCGGCCATCATGAGCGGATTCTCCTGAAGTTCCCTGTTCCAGTATTCCACCGTCTTCAGACTCTCTTCCGACAGTCTTGCCGGCAGGCCGAGTTCCAGCATCTTGATGCTGGAAGCCACTTCCACAATCAGCCGTTCCTGTTTCAATGCGTCCTCCGAGGGTGCCATGCCGTTTTTCATCACCATGCCTTCACGTGCCAGACGCTGCTGGTGACCGGTGGCGCTGACAATCTGCCGAAGGGTTTCCTGTATATAATCGTGATAGTGTTCGAAATTCCGCTGCCGGGGCATATAGACGGCATCCTTGTCCGTTTCGTAATGGGGCATTCCGCTGCCGTCGTAACGGACGGGGACAAGGCTGTCTTTCATCTTCAGCAGAAAATCATTGAAGCGGATATGCAGCTTCCGGTTGTCCGCTTCCGTATAGCCCCTTTCCGCCACACCGCCGTATTGCCTCAGTGCGGCTTCATAGGATGGTCTGTCCACATCCTGCAGGGTGGTCTGGTCTATGTTGAAGAGGGTGCGCACTTCCCGGTTATGCACGCCCTTGTAATGTTTCCTGTCCTGTTCGTCCAGTCCGAGATAGGCTGTGCGGCTGATGATCTCTTCCGGATTGTTCCGGTTGACATATCTGTTCCAGTTGTAGAAAAGGAAAGGCACGCCCCGCTCATGCTCCCGGACGGACATACCCATCGCTTTGGCTTCATTATAATGAATGAAAAGATTTGACCCGCACCCGTTCTTGTCCGAGTGCAAAGCCATGAAAAGGGCATTGAACGGACTGACGGACACGCCGCGCGGATGGAACTTGGGATAGCCTTTGCCGGATGCGTTCAGCCAATACCCGTTTGCGTTCGAGGCTCCGTTCAAGGCTTCGGAAAGCAAGTCTATCTGCTTCCTCTCTGCATTTTTCTCTATGGGTGATTTTTCTTTCATACTCCGTATGCTGTTTTAATGGTCGGTTATTGGATACCCCGCGTCCGAACGATGGTTTCAGGACGATTGTTGTCGTAATTCTGGGAAGCCATCTGATTCATCCGGTCACTTTGGGCAAGCACGGCGTTGGCCAGCGTGTTCAGCGGCAGGGCACCTTTCCTGTAGGCATCGGCCACCACCGGACTGAGCTGGACGGTGCACGGCACATGGTCTATCGTGGCCACCAGCGTACAGCCTTGCAGCACAGGATTGACGATGCGGGGATTGAGCGGCTCGTCAGGATAACGCTTGTATTCGGTTTCCCTGTTTCCGGCGGTCAGCCCTTCCGACTGCTTGCGTTCCAATGCCTCATGTCCGGCTTTGTTCAGCAGGTTTGCCCCGCCCAGGCCGATAAGGAGCATCTTAAGCAGCGGATTACGGACAAACAGGCCCGCCACGATGCTCGCCATCGGCAGCAGGTTGTCCTTCAGGCGCAGGGATTGGGTCTTTCCCGTGAAGGCGCCCAGCAGGATGTCCGGAAGCATGGCCATGATGTAACCGAGGTTGCCGGTGATTTCACCCAGCCCGTCCAGTCCCACCGACCGCAGCAGTCCGTCCCAGCCGTTCTCGTTGCTTTGGTCGGCTGATGCAGATGGATTCTCCTGTCCGACAGTCGCAGTTTCTTCTCCGCCGTGACTTTGGGCCTGTGGCTCCGTCCTGTTTTCTTCCCTCTGTTCCTCCTGCACTGCAGCCTGCCCGTTTTTGTCCTCCGCTTTCTGCCTTTCCAGTTCCCGCAAGTAGGCTTCTTCCTGGCCGGGGGACACAATCAGCGGCACGTCCTTGTATTTTTCTTCCCGGTCATGGACGGACGCCCCGAAATCGGGCCACCATTGCGTGTTTCCCACCTGCATCCATTCCGTGAAGTCGAACTCGCACACGGGTATTTTCTTGCGCAGCATATTGTTTGCAGCGGAAAGGGTGACGTTTTCTTGGGGAGAAATGGCTGCGGCTTCCTTCCGGAACGTGGTGAAAACATTGCCGTCAATGCCGAACACGCCCTTGCTGATGCACGCTTCCACTGTGGGGCCTTCCGGCTTGTCCTTTTCGAGATACCCGATGACGGTGGAGACGGCGGCGTCCGCCCCGATGAACTTGGCGAATGTCGCCCACGACCCCGCGCCGCCCAGCATGACGGTATCCGCAGTAGCCCCCAATGCCCAGGCTGCGCCTTTCTCCACCTTGCCCGGACGGTAGGCTGCCTCTCCACGGGCTTCTATCTCTTCGGCAAGCGGCGATCGACCCAACACCTGCGGCAGTCCCAGCAGGCTCGACTCCGCCGCCTTGCGGATGATGTATTCTGCGGACGATTTGGGCATCCGTTCCTTGACCAGCCTGTCTATCATCAGCTGCTCCACGCGGTAGTCCACATAAGCATAGGCAAGGTCACAGCCCAGTTCCTTCGACAGTTCGTCGTACCGCTCCCTGCCGATTTCCTGTACGACGGCATGACGCCATTGTCCGGCGATACAGGCAAGGTCATGCTGCATCTCGTCGGACGAGACGATTTTCTCCCGGCACATCGCGATGTAGTCCTCGGTGGTTTTCGAGTTCCATTCTCCCGTGACCTTGAGGGTCTGGTAAGGGTCGCCGAGCGGCTGACCCGCCGTCGCCATCATGCTGAGTATGCCGCCGATGGAGGTGGAGTATTCCTTCATCTCCTCGCCCTGTTTCTCGTTCAGGTACGCCTGCGTCTGTTTCATGACGGGAACTATGTGGCAGACGAAATAGTTGTCCATGAGGGATTCCGTCTCCGCAAACTGTCTGCTATGTTTTATTCCTTCCATTATGTTGTCATATCATATCAAGTTCACCTGTTTCAGTAACTGTTCCTTTGTCTGTTCGATGGCGTTGCGGTACACCTCCATCTGCTTGGGGAAGAACGCTTCGAGCCATGCGTCCTTTCCGATGCGGTCGTGGATGAAGTCCACGGCCTGTGTCCGCTCGATTTCCACCGATGCCTCGCCTTCCTCCCGGTTGTTGAACCAGGCTTTGGTCCACCACCGGATGCCGGCACGGTCGGGATAGACGGTGACAATCCTCGGTATGTCGAAACTCTGGATGTCGATGTCCAGTTCCGCCAGCGGATCGATGATGCCGCAGGAGGCTACTGCTTCTTCATGAAGTTTTTTTTTAAGTTCCCGCCGCCCATTGTCGAAAGGTACACCTCATGCCGCAGGGCGAGGTAGTTCAGGAAGTCCGCTATCAGCAGGTTCTGTACCTTGCACACCAGAGGCAACGCTTTCTGTCCCAGACCGAGTGGGTTTGCCATGCTCGGCATCCGCTCATAAAAATATGCTTTCATCGCACCGGTCGTGAAGATGTTGCGAAGCGACTGCTCCGTATGTTCCGGTACCGTGTATCTTCCCAGCCGAAGGTCATCCATGTAGAGCGGCAGGAAACGGAACATCAGCCGTTCTATTTCCTCCCTGTCCCGTTCATAGTCGGTTTCGGGTGCACCATCGTAGAAGCCGCCAGCACTGTCGCCGCCCGCTTCCTGCATGGCCTTGATGTTGCCGTACAGCATGGCGAGGAACTCCAGCGGATCCATTTCCTCGCCTTTGAACTTGACCCCGACATGCAACAGGTCGCCGCTCATCGCTACCGTCTGCCCGGCTTTCACTTGCCTGCCGAACTGGGCGAACACATTGGACAGGTGTCCGTATGTCACTTCATATTGTCCGTAGCGGATGGTCTGGCAGATGCCGTGTGTGGGGTCGTTGCCTACACCCGACACGACACCGCTGGCCACGGCGGACAACAGGTAACGCCGCACGCCGAAGTCGATGCCGTGGTGGAAAAATCTCTCGCCGCTCTCCGGATGGTTCTGCTCGCCGTAGCCGAGCGACAGGCTCACATCCCTGCCGTCAGGTTCTGCGAACGGCATGCAGTAGCCGCTGTCGGAGTGCAGTATCATTTCTTCGGTATATTTCATTTTCTTATTTGTTTGATGTCCTATCTTCTCATGCCTCCGCCTTGCGCCTGTCCCTCTTCTGTGGAAAGGCCCTGTGCGGAATTTCTCTGTGCGCTCTCCGGAACTTCCGTGCGGACAAGCCCGGCATTGTTGCCGATGAGCATCATGCCCAGGAACAGCCCGGCTATCTTGCCGAGCCAGCCGGTGCGCCCGAAGACCAGGAAGGCGGCGGCGATAAGTCCCGCTATGCTCAGCCCGGACACGTTACCGCGTCCGAGGTTGCTGAAAAAACCGCCGATCATGTTCCCAAGTCCGCCTCCGGTGGCCTGGCCTATGAAGTTCGACACTCCATTCAGGCTGGAGCTGATGCTTGCCGCCGCACCGCCCACCGCCTCGGCTGCTTCTCCGGCCTTTCCTTTCAGTTCTTGTATATCCTCCGTCGTACCGGCAAGGGCATTCGTGGCCGATTCGCCGATGACGGTATCGCCCACAATCCTCGCCACGCTTTTGTCCGTGGTCAGCTTTTCCCACGCCACATAACCGGCCGCACTGCCTATGGCGGCGGTCTTCATCGCCTGACCCGCTCCGCGCAGGGTCTGCGAGGGATGCAACACGGCTTGTCCCGCACTCCTCCCGGTGGCTGCGGCGGCCTTGCCCATGTTCTTGGCGGCCTTGCCGCCTGCTTTCAATAATGCGTCCCAGAATCCCATATCTGTTCTATATATTTAAGGTCTTACTTTCCTTCCGTTCTGCCTCCATCTGCGTTGGGCGGCTTCCACGATGTCGCGCTTGTCCGCCATGGGGACCGAGCCGCCGTCTATCTCTATCCAGATGTCGCCCATCGTGGTGTATTTCACCGCTATGGTCAGGCGTTGCAGTTTCTTGTTCATCAATTTGAGTTTCGGACGGATGCCGAACACGACTTCCATCCGTTCTTTCTCCGTCATCTTGTTGTCCGACAAGCAGGCGGTACGGATGTCGTTCACGATTTCCACGCTGCCGAGTATCAGTTCCCGGTATATTTTGTTCCGGCGTGACGAGAGGGCGACGGCAAGGGCGTTGGACGGATGTCTCGCAAGCTGCTGCGAGAAGTCGCCTAAATTGTCCGTCAGCCGGCTTATCTCATGATAGAAGCCGTAGGTCTGGGCGGCATAGCAGACAATCGAGCGGAACGAGTCCAGATAGTCGTTGAACTCCCGCTGAAGGTCGGTGGTGCCCTCTATCTCTTCCTTTGTCCAGATGTGGCCGGTGGTCTGCAGCAGCATCACCTTCTCCTGGCTTTTCAGCTCTTTCTGCGCCTTGTCGGTATAGAGCAGGATCATGCCTGCCAGCACCGGGTCGTTCTGTGCCCGGACTTTCAGGGTGCCGGCGCACAGCAGCAGGATACATGTCATTAGAATCGTCAGCCTGTCCATCGTTCCTCCTTTCCTTAATGCACGAGTGCGGCCGCACGCCGCCAGCGGTTCATGGCCAGCCGTGCCACTTCTCCATTATCACGGTCCAACATCCCGGCCGTCACGTTGTTCCACACGTCGTTCAGCGTATAGTACCGTATGCTCAGGTAGAGCAGGTGCAGTTTCCGGCTGAAAGCCGACAGTTTGTCGTTCAATGCCCACAAGGTCTTGCTGCGTTCGGCGCCTGTCAGCATGTTTTCCGTGCCGCCTTTCGCCACGGCATCGTTCAGCAGCGTGAACACGGTGACCAGTTCCGTGGCCGTCTCGATATAGAGGTTGTTCATGCTCATGCTGGCGATGATGCCCTGCGGGTTGTTTTTGATGGCCTTGCCCAGTTTGCCGAGGGTGAGGAATATCCTCACGCCGTCGTTGTACAGGTGCGTGCAGGCTTTCAGTGACGAAGCGTAGCCGCTGGCCGTCTTGAGGTAGCTGTTGTATTCCTTCTCCCACTGGTGTATCCGGTTGAACTCCGCAGCGATGCTGTTCTGCAGCGCAGCCGTCTGGGTCTGTCCCTTTATCTGTTTGTCAATCTGGCCGTTTATCAGCTCGTTCCCTTCTGCAAGAGCCACCCATTCCAACGGGTTGGAGGCTGCTATTTGCGCCTGCGCGATATGTGGCAGGAAAAGGGCGAGCACGGCGGCAAGGATGATGCTAATGGTTCGTGATTTCATATATTCCCTTTTTTCGTTTGTTGTATTCCACCCGTCCCCGGATGAGCGGCACGATGTCGTCCTTCCGTCTCATGCCTGTAAGGTCGAGCCGGGGCGTGTTCCGGTCCGTAGAGAAAATGCGCACCGTCTTCAGTCCGCAGAGCTGCTGCATCAGGCTCTGGTGCTCCTGGAAGTCCACGACACGGTAGAGCTCCATATAGTCCACCTTGCGGACAAGCAGCCCTCGTTCGCAGACAAGCTGCTCGCTGCCGATGCGGTAGCGTATCCTGCACAGGCAGAGGAAGCGGTACAGCAGGACAAGCAACAGGCAGAGGAAGACGGCAACGCCCGCAATGGGAAAGGGCATGTCCTCCAAGCCTCCGTAGATGCCTCCGGCACAGCACACGGCAAGGGTCGGCAGCTCGTCGATGACGAATTGCATCTTGTGTGGTCTCAATACGAGACTTTCCGGCTGTGATATGGATGGTGTCGTTCTCATCGGTGGAAGCCTGTTTTTCGTTCCTGTTCCGTATCTTCTTCTCTGGGACGGTTCTCTCGGGCGGATGTTTCCTGTCTTATGCCTGCCAGTAGCTCGTCATTCCAGTCCTTGCAGGGAGCTTTCGGCTCTTCCCGCACGAACCGGGTGTCATCCTTTTCGTCCAGACCGAGAAAATCCCGCAGCCCATTCCGGAAATCCCTGTATTGTCTGTTCATCAGGCTTTCCTGTTCCTTGATGTCATCCGGATGGCACAGCCCGCTTGAGCGCATGGACATGACCTCTTCCCATGCGGCTTCGTATTTCCCGTAACATGACCGCAGGGCATCGGGCAACAGATCGGCATTGCCTCCGTCAATGCCGCCTCCGGCAGGTATGGTTTCGAGATAGGCTTTTCGCTCAGGCGTGGACTCGATGCCAGACTTGACTATCCGGTGTATCTCTTTCTTGAGATTGTCGGCGAACTCCCGGCCTGCCGTATCGGTGTCGAAACAGATATGCTGCCGGGCGGAACGGGTACGGGAGATTACCCCACGCATCTGCTCCACGGTAGGAGTTCCACCGGTGGAGACGAACACGGCTTTTCTCAAATCCTTGTTCTCTTTCTGGTATAGCTGGTAGTAGGACATGGCATCATAGCCGCTCTCGAACCAGTAAATGTGGGTGGCATCACCCAGGGCTGTCCCGGCAGGACTGCCAATCCACAGTCCCTCGCTCGAATTGCTTCCTTCGGCCTTGCCTTTGTAGCTGCCGCTGCCGTCCATCCTTGCCCGGCCCCGTTCCTCGAATCCCACGACCTTTTCCGGCTCTTTGGGCAGGCGGAGCGGGAATGCAAGGTTGGTATAGGACGACCCGTCCGGCCTTTTCCGCGTGGCCAGACAGAAATCTTTATGAAAGGCGTATTGGGTGTACAGGTCTATGCCCCTGTGTTTGAAGAAAAAGTAGAATCTCTTCTGTGTCTCCCTGTCCTGGGGGTTGAACTTGTGTATGTCGTAGTCGTCTATGTTAAAGGGTCTGATGTCCCGTCTGGGCTGTATGATGCGTGTCTCCCTCTCGGGGATGGGCTGGTTCAGCAGGCGGTTGCAAACAAGGTTCACCAGCCTGTCACCGGATATGCCTGCCCGGTATTCCGCAAAGAACTGCGGATGTTCCTTGATGAAGGAGATAATGTTGTACAACTTTTGCTGAGGTGGCTGGAAGCAGCACTGGCCGTTGGCCGTGACGATGAATTTGTCACCGCGCACACGCCTGCCGTCGCTGTCTGTCCGGACGTATGACGGATAACGCAGGCCGTCCCGTCTGTTCAGCCGGTAGCCCGCGTCAATGAGCACGTCCTGTATGGTCAGGCGCCGCAGAAAGTCGTCGTATGTCAGTTCGTTCCCGTTCATAAGCCTACCTCCCCATACGCAAGTCACTTATCTCCCGGTTCATCTCGGCCTCGAAGTTGCGTATCGCCACATCCCTCGGCGTGTCCACACCCGGTTTGAAATAGGGTCTGGGCGGACCGCCGAACCGCTCGCCGTAGCATTCCGGCACATGATGGCTGTGCTTTATCCCGTGCACGACACCGGTCGTAACGACTGCCCCGGCTGTCAGGGCGGCGAATATCTTCACACCGAGGTCTTTCCGGGCTTCGGGGCGCATCTTCATGTCCACTTCGCTGAATATCTTCGAAAAGAGCTTCATGCGGTGGTAGTCATCGACCGCCAGGAATTTGTCATAGTCCTTCTGGCTGATTTCGTGGCTGACGACCTGCCCGTCGATGACGGCGGTCATCCTGTACTTGCCCTCAGCCTCTGCCGGATGGACGGCTATCTCGCTTACTTCCACTTCGCGCCCATGACATCCTTCCTTATACCAGCCCCGGTTCTCGTTGAGATAGTAGAGGTCCCTGCCGTCAATCACAGCTCCTTCGGACATCTGTTCCTCAGCAAGTCCCTGTTGCGGTTGTTCTTCAAAAAGCGTTTGTTCCTGCTGTTGGTGCCGTGCCAGGTCTTCCTGCACCTCCGGATGCAGGCCGATACTGATGCGCCGGTCACTGTCCAAGGTCTCCATTGTCACCTTGTCCTGGTAGTCCGCAGCGATGATGTCGTTGAGAAGCTCGATGCGTTTCTCTACCGGATGTTCTTCAATGGAGTTGGAGGTCAGCACCGCCGTCTCTTCCGCTGTCAGGTCATAGACGAAATCGGCGGAAACCGACTCCGACTGCACGGTCAGCGTCCGCTGCTCCGCATCCACGATAAGGCCGTGCGAGAACAGGCACTCCTGCCATTTCTCGTTGGAGAAGTACACGGGCGAGCTGACCAGCTCCTTGTAGGGCTTGGCCGGTTCGCTGCTCCGTTCCCGGGTGACAAGCGGCGTGATAACGCTTTGCAGGTTCTGTAAGACATCCGCAGGTTGCGCCGCTATTTCTCTTTGTTCACCTTTATAATAGAAACCGTAACCGCCGGATTGCAGCTCTCCGGGCTTCATCCGTCCGTCCCAGCGTTCGGCGACAACGGGGCCGGGATAAAACAACTGCCCACCGACCCTGCGCAGGTGAAAGCCCCATTGCTGGCGGGGCGTCCATCCGAGGAACGGGGGTGGCAGCCCCCTCCACCCGGTGCGTCCGTATTCGCCGATACCGATGCGGTATCCGTGAAGTCCCATCGCGACACGGCCGTTGGCGTTCCGGGCGTGGACGAAATCTTTGGGCATATAAAAGTCTTTGCCTACAATGCTGGTAAACACATTGTAGGCTTTCTTGTTGGCTGTATTCGTACCCCAGTCGGTCAGTGCCAGCATCTGCCGCTCCGTGATGGGATAGGCAAGCAAAGGCGAGTCATGCCCCTGCACGACCAAGCTGTAGCCTGCGCCGTCAGGCACGATATGGGCCTGCATACCGTTGCGCATCAGGATGTCGCGCATCTCCGGCTGCAGATCCATCGCCCGTGGGTTGGTATTCTTTCGTATCGCCATTGTCTGATGATTTGGATTGTCTGTGATAGATTAAGCGTCTCCGTTTTCGAGGGCATATTCAAGTTCCCTGTCCTTGAAATGGACAAACTCTTCCGCCGACGGGTCTCCGACTAAAAGGTCGTTTTCCTTGCAGTAAAGAAGATACTCCTCCTGCCATTCGGCCGAGTGGTGATTGACAAAATCGAGCCAGCCGTATTCGCCGCTCTCCAGCTTCTCTATAAGGATGTCCTCCGGATAATACTGTTCTTTGTGCATGGTCGTAACGGTTATAAGGGTTATTTGTGAAGGGCTGCGGCACGGTTGCGCTCGGCGCTTTTCTTCTGTTCGTTCCACATTTCTTCAGTATAGTCGTCTTCGGAGACATAATTGAGGTTGCCGTCATCGTCCATGACCCAGCACCCGTAGCAGCCGAAGGTGTATTTGTCCCATTCCCGTCTGGTCTGCTCGCGCCATTTCTCTCCATCGCCGTGGCAGAAGCGGATACCCGTCCTTGTATTGAGGTCGATGCCCACGGTGACAGGCTCGTCATCAACGACAATGGTCAGCGGTTCTCCGTGTTGCAGGCTGTTGACCTCTGCCGTGCCGAGGTGAAGTTCCTCTGCGGCCACCTGCAGATTGCGCCCGATGATGGGGGTAGGCACGGAAAGCACCTGCTTCGTCTCCGGGTCTATCTGCACGAATGCCTTGCTGTGGCGTCCGTCGGAGGTCTCTACATCCACGATGACAGCCTTGCCGTCGAGTAGCTGTTTCTGCTGCGCCTCGCTGTATTTCTCCAGCGGGGAGGATTTCAGTACAGGATAGAATACCACGTCCGCCTGACCGTCGTCCCGGCGGATAAAGGCGATGCGTGTGCGGCTTTCAAAAGTCTCACCGTTCTCACCGGTCACCCGGACAGGAAGCACAGGCGAATGCTTTCCTTGGCAAATGTCCTCAAGGACATACATGGGGAGATCCTCTATCATTTCTTGTGTAAGCCCGAATTTGGACAGTGTTCCAAACGGCAGTTCCGTCAAATCAAATCGTACTTGCTTCATATTATAAAATCAAATTCTAAATCATACTCTGCAAAGATAGATTGAATTTATTGTGACAGGCAAATATATGGAATAATAAGTAGTTGAAATATACTATTTTTATGATTAGAATATGATTTCGGCTTAAAAATCATATTCTAAACAGTTAAATAATCATATTCTGATAAGAAATGGATTAGGATATTTGCAAAGGGTGGATACGCCTTGTTACCTTTGCGGCATGAAAACAAAAAAATGGATGATGCTGGCTGCCGGTGTCATTATGACCACGACACCGCTTTTTGCACAGTTCAATACGGTCATGCCCGGTAGGATGACAGGTGTATCGGAATCTGTATCGCTGAAAGACGACGATATGGGGAACCGGCAGGGAAAGGCTTTTATGGAAGGATGCCTGTCTGAGGAAAAAAGCGCACCGGCATCGTCAGGCGAAGCCGGAAAGGAGAAATGGGTGCAACGCTATCTGAGCGTGTGCTATCCGCTCCGTAAAATGAAGGTCAATTCGCCATACGGGTACCGGACGGACCCATTTACCGGAAAGAGGAAGTTCCACAACGGCATAGACCTGCACGCGCGGGGTGACAAGGTGCTGGCCATGATGAAGGGCACGGTGATCAAGGTCGGACAGGACAGGGCTTCGGGAAAATATGTGGTGTTGCGGCACGGTGAGTTCACCGTCAGCTACTGCCATCTCTCGCGGATACTGGTCGGCAAAGGGGATGTTGTCCGTCCGAGGGATGCGGTCGGCATTACGGGAAACACGGGACGCAGCACCGGCGAGCATCTGCACATCACTTGCAGGCGCAACGGGAAGAGTGTGAATCCGGCTAAGATTTTCAATTACATCAAAACCACACGGGAGAAATGCCTGGCGGCATTGGCAGAAATGTCATAAGACCTATGGCTCGTGCGTGATGGCGCGGATGATATGTCCGCCCCATACATGGGCCTTTATCAGGAACAGCGGCGGAACCGTAACGGTCTTTCCGTAGAAGATGGCGGCCACCACTTCGCCGCCGCACCGCTCTATCTCTTCCTTGTAGTCGGTAAGGCTCTGGCCGCTCGTGAACACATCGTCCACGATGATGATTCTTTTTCCCTTGATGCCGCCTGTAATATTGTAGTTTCTTTCAAGGATGCGTTCGCTGCCCTTGCACTCGTGCAGGCTCTCGCGTTCACTGTGTACATCGACATCATACAGTCCGGAGGTGAGTTCCTTCCGGTGGGTCGTGATGTACCAGTCGAGCCGTTTGAACCGTTGGCCGTACTTTATCCAGTTGCTGCACGGCATGAACATGATATGACAGGAAGTGGTGTCCACCGGCAGGGCGGCCATGCAAGCCTTGAAGAAGTCTATGCCGTGGTTCTCTCCCTCTTTGAAGGCATAGAGAGTACGGCAGAACCCACGCTGTTCTTCGTCAAGCAGCCTTTTGTAGCGTGACGGATAATAATTGCCGTAGAACGTCACGCTTATGCCACGGAAACGGAAAGGCTTGAGCGGATGCCTGTCCTCGTAAAAATCGGGATGGGCGAAGCAGAACATACGGCAGGCATCCCTGTGCCCGGCCATCACAGCCAGACGGCAGTGGCGGTCACGGTCCTCGACTTTATCGGCGAGCAGGGCAGCGGCAAAAGCGGCTTCCCCGGCTTTCTTCCGCCAGTACCCGGCCAGACAGGACAAGCCTATCGCTATGCCGACCAGTATCAGAAACACCAGCCTCGGTTCCATTACAATTCAAGTGAATTGTCCTTCAGTAGGAAATCATAAATACTGATGGTTGTAATGCCTACTTCATCTCTTGTTACAGGACTTTCTTCACCGATGACAATAATTTTCTTGAACGAATCGTCCACTTTCAGTAGGGAAGCCCGTTCCTGTTTTATCTTCTCATCAGACTCCATTCGGTAAGCCGACTGTATGTAGTACCGCCTGCTTCCCAAGTTGCAGACGAAATCGACTTCAAGGCTGGAACGCTGCTGCCTGCCGTTTTCATCAGTCACAACAACCGGAACGGTGCCTACATCCACATTGAACCCACGTATCCGCAATTCATTGTAAACCATATTCTCCATCAGATGACTCCTTTCTGATTGACGGAAATTGATGCGGGCGTTGCGCAATCCCAAATCCATGAAGTAATATTTGTAAGGGGAGTTGATATATCGCTTTCCTTTGATGTCATAGCGGGTGGACTTTTCAACCAGGAACGAATCGATCAGGTAATCGATATATTCTTTGACCGTATCATAAGAGATGCTTGACTTCTTCTCGCTCCGGAAAGTGTTCGCCAGTTTGTTCGGGTTTGTCAGTGCTCCGATACCGGAAGCCATGATGTTGATAAGTTCCTCCAGGTCATCGTCCTTGCGTATCTCATAGCGGTCTTTGATGTCTTTGATATAGGTCTCGTCGAACAAGGATTTTAGGAATTTCGCTTTCTGTTCTTCCGTATTATATGACAATATCTGCGGAAGACCGCCATATAGCATATATTCATTGAAGCCGGCCTGGATACTGCCCGGATAAACAGACATATATTCTCTAAAACTCAACGGGTACATTTTTACTTCAAAACCACGCCCCCTGAACTCTGTGGCTATATCCTTGGAGAGAAACTTTGCATTACTGCCTGTTACATACACATCTACATTCCGCATCCTTAAAAAGCCATTCAGGACATCCTCAAACTTATCGAGCATCTGTACCTCGTCAAGCAGAAGATAATACATGGCGTCATCCGCAATGCGGCTTTCCATGTATGCGTACAGATTATCGGGATTTCTCATTTCCCGATTCTTATAGTCTTCCAGATCCACTTTTATGATATGGTCTGAAGCAATGCCCTCATTTTCAAGCCATGAAGCGAATATCTCAAAAAGAAGATAGGACTTGCCGCATCTGCGCATACCCGTTATGACCTTGATCATACCGTTATGTCGCAGGGAAACAAGTTCATCCAAATATTTATTCCTTTCTATATGTGCCATGCTAATCGAATTTTATGTCAGTTTATGACCGGTTTTTCGACTACAAAAATAACTGTTTTCAATCGCACGGCAAAATCCTAATCGGAAAAACTGTCATTGATGACACATTTTTTGGTTAGAATATTTTTTTGAGAAAGCTTCTTGCCTAATTATACTCTTTTACCACGTGTTGCACCCATTCAGCCCTGCAACCTTCAGGGACTTATTTTGCTGCGAAAGTATCCGGCCGTCACAATCCTGCCAATGCCGGCATACCGCTGGGGCGTGAAAATCTTCCTCTCCGTTGTCGAGCGTATTTTCCCGTCCGGGCCTTGTCCGGTTGCTTCTTGCCGCCTTTCCGATGCAGAAAAATAACCCCGACGGTCGCACATAGGGCGAGCAGAGGGAAAGAAACAAACTGATGTTGAACATTAAAATTGAAAGATTATGACGGAAGAAATCAGGCAGAACGGCTGCACGGTGCTGGCAAGTTGCAGCGAACACGCAATCCCTATGATTTTCAACAATCTGTGCGGGAAGAACTTTTCGGGCAAGGAATACCGGGACTATATCCGGTATATAGCACTCGGTGAGATGGGCTTCAAGCCCGGACGTATCGAACTTTACAGGGATGGAGAACTATTGAAGTCTGGCTACATCCCCAAATTCTGACCCATGTTTTTAATAACGAATGACCATTAAATCATAAACAAATAACTTTATAAAAATGGAATTGACTAATATTCATCCGGCAGAAGCCTATCTCCGTAACGAACAGAACCCATCGTTTTTGTATATCAGGATTTACGGGGAGCGTAGGAAATTGTTTATCAACCGGGGTGGTGAAAATGCCATCGGTATCATTGCCAAGGGAAAACGCAAGCGTGGCTACATCTTTACAGACTGGGACAACATCGAAAAAATCTACACCCCCTCACAGGATAATGAAAAGGATAGGAACAGGAAACTACTCCTTAAATACCAGCGGCTCGCACGCCTTGCCACGCATACCAACAACTGGCTCCGGAAAATTGCCGTAGCCGACCCGGAAAAGTCCCTGTATGAGAACCATATTACGACAGGAACAGTAATTGACGGAATGTGCATCAGTCTGGCAAGAATTGAAAAGTATTGCGGCAGCACGAGCATGGCCCTTTTCAGAAAGGCATTGAAAGATGGCAAAATTTTCTCTACCAGTCGTTTTGATTTTTGCGGTTATGACGGTACGCTTTGGTGCGAACCGGATGGTGAGGGAGGCATGAAGGCCGGCTTCAGCAAGGAATACCGGGATTGTGGAAACGGTTATTACTATTTGCTTATCAATGACAAGTTCATGATTGGGTACGACATCGACTAATCCGTCGGAACAATGTTAAGCCGTGTCGGGCAAAAAGGCTCGGTACGGCTTTTTATTTTTCCGGTCTGCCGACGGCAATGGCCTTTATACTTTTCCATTCCCTTTTCTACCTGCCGGGCATCCTCCCTTTTCTATTCCGGCGTTTCCGCCCCATTCAGCCGTGCGACCTCCTGGGGAACTATTTTGCTGCAAAAGTAACCGACAGTCCCAGCCTTTGCCAATGCCGGCAAGCCGCCGCAGGGGTGAGCCGGGAAAATCTTCCTCTCCGCTGTCGAGCGTATTTTCCCGTCCAGCCTTGGCCGGTGTTCCTGCCGACTTTTCGGAGCAGAAAAATAATTCCCGGCGGCCGCAAACAGGCCGAACAGAGGGAAAAAATAAAAGGTTAAGCTATGAGTTACAACAGATTGAAATCACTGGCGGCAAATGTGGCCGCCATAGAAACAGCGGTGACTGTCCACAAACAACACAGGAAAGCCACACAAGAAGAGAAACAGGTATTGGCGCAGTATTCGGGCTTTGGAGGTGTCAAGGAAGTGCTGACTATCGGAACGCAAATCCCCATGCCCGAAGAACTGGCGGAGCAGACAAACCGCTTGCAGGAGGTTTTGAGAACTCTTGCAGGAGGGAGCGAGGGGGATTACGACCTGCTGATGAACAGTATAAAGGCTTCCGTGCTGACTGCGTTCTATACGCCGGATTTCCTCATTGAAGCCGTCGCAGGTCAGATACACGCCACATTCAGGGAGAACGGACTTCAGATGCGCAGCTTCCTCGAACCGAGCGCAGGCATCGGAGGTTTCCTGCCTGTGGCTATGGACGGCACACGCAACTACGCCATTGAAAAGGACATCATTACCGGGCTTGTGCTTTCTCTTTTGCATGACGAAGCAACCACCGTGACAGGAGGGTTTGAAGCAATAGACAGGCAGGAGCTGGAGCATCGGAAATTCGATGTCATTGCATCCAACATTCCATTCGGCAATTTCCGTGTGTTCGATACGGAATTTTGGAAGAAAGGCGGTATTTACGAACAGGCCACCAAAACCATACACAACTACTTTTTCGTCAAGGCGATGGAACTGCTTAACGAGGGCGGACTGCTGGCTTTCGTCACTTCAAGGGGCGTAGCCGACACGCCGGGCAACAAGTTCGTGCGAGAATACCTTGTCAGCCATGCTGACCTTATCAGTGCGGTAAGGCTTCCCGACACGCTTTTCATGCAGACGAGCGGTATCGAGGTGGGCAGCGACCTGCTCATATTCCAGAAGCACATGCACAAGGCATCCCTCTCGCTCCGGGAGAAATATTTCCTGCAAGTCACAAAGGAAAATGTAAATGCGGACGGTGCGATGACGGAATATGCCAACAAACTGTTTTCCATGCCGAAAACCGTGCTGACAACAGACAGCCGCATCGTGAAGAACCAATACGGCAAATATGTACGCAAACATCACTGGCTCGGCTCTGATACGGCAATGGCACAATACCTTTCCGCTTTGGTTAAATATGACTTTGACAGATATTTCCACAAGAGCCTTTTCATCGGACAGGACGATGCGCCTGTACAGATGTCGCTTTTCGGTGGGGCGGTTGCCGCCGTGCCGGACAAAGGCAGGAGGGCATACACCGGGGATATGCCCAGATGGATGAAAGAGGGGGCGATAGTGCTGTTCGAGGGACAGGTAGGAACGCTCCGGTTCCGCAGGTCAAGCCACTACGAGGAAACGGCGGTGGATTTCGTGCCGTTGGACGAGGGCAAGGTCAATGTGGAGAGGGCGGCGGACTACTTGCCGCTCCGTGAGGCGTATTTCGAACTTTCAACGAAAGAGAGGGAGCAAGAAAAGGAACAGGCGGCTTTGCGTGAAAGGCTGAACACCCTGTATGATGCCTTTGTCACCAAGTGGGGATATTTCCACGAGAACGACAACAGGGATTTCATCATGCAGGACAGTCTGGGCATGGAGGTCTATACCATTGAAATGCAGGTCGGCGACAACATCTTCAAGTCAGACATCATGCGTGAGCCTGTGGCTTTCAAAAAGATAGACACAGGTGTAAGACTGGCACCGTTCGAGGCATTGGCAAGCAGCCTCAATTTCTACGGCAGGGTGGATATGGGCTACATTATGCAGTCCACAGGCACGGATTGGGAAGAGGTCATGGAAGCTCTCAAAGGGGAGATTTTCTACAATCCCGTTGCCGGATGTTGGGAGCATAAAGGAAAGTTTCTTGCCGGGAATGTCGTAGCCAAGCACAAGGAAATGGCTTCATATATTCCCTCTTTATGCAACACCGAAAAGGAATGGACGGAGGCATCCGTGAGGGCGTTGGAGGAAGCCATACCCGAAACGATACCTTACGAGGAGCTTGACATCAACATGGGCGAGCGGTGGATTGACACAAAGATATACGCCGATTTTGCGGCGGAGCTGTTCGGCGTGGAAGCCGAGGTGATGTATTTCGATGTGAACGACACCTACCTTGTGAGGCTGAAAGGCTATTCTCCGGCGGCGTACAACACCTATTCCGTGCGGAATTACAACGGTGAAGACCTGTTCGTCCATGCCTTGCACGATACCGTGCCGGAGATAACGAAAGAGATTGATCGCAACGGCGACAAGGTGCGTGTGCCGGACGAGGAAGCCATACAGGAAGCCGCCACCAAGATACAGGAGATTAGGGAGCGGTTCAACGAATGGCTCGACAGGCAACCGTTGGAAGTCCGGGACGAACTGGTAAGGGTCTATAACGAGCGTTTCAACTGTTTTGTAAGGCCGCACTATGACGGTTCGGCGCAGACCTTTCCGGGGCTTTCATTCGAGCACTTCGCCTACAAGGAGCTTTATCCCTCGCAGAAAGATGCTATCTGGATGATTAAGCAGAATGGCGGCGGTATCTGCTGGCACGAGGTGGGCACGGGCAAGACGATGATAATGTGCGTGGCGGCTTACGAAATGAAGCGTCTCGGACTAATTAGGAAACCGCTTATTGTCGGATTGAAAGCCAACGTGCACGAGATAGCCGACACGTTCCGCAAGGCTTATCCGTCTGCCAAACTACTCTATCCGGGCAAGGAGGACTTCACGCCTGCCAACCGGAAAGAGGTGTTTGCTAAAATCAAAAACAATAACTGGGACTGCATCATCCTGACACACGACCAGTTCGCAAAGATACCGCAGTCGGAAATAACCATGATGGAGATTTTCTCCGAAGAACTTGCCGATGTGGAGCGCAGCCTTGAGGTATTAGAGAACTCCACCATGCGCTACCGCAGCAGGCAGATGCAGAAAGGACTGGAGAAGCGGCAGGAGAATCTGAAAGCGAAACTCGCCGAATTGCGGATGAAAATCAATGAGCGGAAAGATGATACCGTGGATTTCCATTCGATGGGCATAGACCATATTTTTGTGGACGAATCGCACATGTTCAAGAACCTCATGTTTCAGACACGGCACACGAGGGTAGCGGGCATCGGCAACACCAAAGGCTCGCAAAGGGCGATGAATTTGCTTTTTGCCATCCGTGACATACAGCACCGTACAGGCCATGACCTCGGTGCGACATTCCTCTCCGGCACGGTGGTCGTCAATGCGCTGACCGAACTTTATGTGATGTTCAAGTACCTGCGTCCTCATGAGTTGAGACGGCAGTCCATCAGTTGTTTTGATGCGTGGGCGGCGATATTCACGAAGAAAACCGCTGATTACGAGCTGAACGTTACAGGCTCAATCAAGCGCAAAGAGCGTTTCCGTACCTATATCAAGGTGCCGGAACTGGCGATGTTCCTGCGTGAGATTACGGACTACCGCACCGCCGACATGATTAACCTCGATGTGCCGCAAAAGAATGTGCGTTTCCTGTCATACGCCCCGACCATCGAGCAGGAGGAAATGATTGGGCGGCTGATCTCCTTTGCGCATAGCGGACAATGGGAGGATTTGGGACTTGACATCCCCGAACCGGACAACCTCGACAAAGCGAAGATGCTCGTTGCTACCAATGTGGCACGCAAGATAGCTCTCGACATGAGACTGCTCGGAGACAAGTTCCATGACGATGCGGACAACAAGGCTTCTGTCTGTGCAAGGACGGTATATGACTATTATGTACGTTCCAATGCCAACCGGGGTACACAGTTCATATTCAGCGACCTTTCCACCTACAAGACGAATGAGTGGAACATCTACACCGACATCAAGGACAAACTGGTGCGGCTCGGTATTCCGGCGGACGAGATACAGTTTATCCAGTGCGCCCAGACCGAGAGGGCGAGAAAGAAACTCTTTGCGAACATGAACAGCGGCAGGGTGCGTGTGCTGTTCGGCTCGACTTCCATGCTCGGCACAGGTGTGAACGCCCAGCAACGGGCGGTGGCGGTGCATCATCTTGAGGTTCCCTGGAGGCCTGCTGACTTGGAACAGCGCAACGGCAGGGCGGTACGCAAGGGAAACACCGTCAAGCTCTGGGGCGGCAATGTGGTGGATATAGTCATCTACGGTACGGAAAAGACTTTGGATGCCTACAAGTTCAACCTACTGAAAAATAAGCAGATGTTCATCAATCAGATTAACAACGGCACGATTGCCGTGCGCCGCATCGACGAGGACAGCATGGACGAGGACAACGGCATGAACTTTGCCGAGTTCGTGGCCATTCTTTCCGGCAATACCGACCTGTTGAACAAGGCCAAGCTCGACAACAGGATTATGCAGTTGGAAAAGGAGCACGCCATATTCAAGAAAGAACGCATCCGTGCCGAACACAAGATTTCTGCCAACAGGCAGGAAATCGAAAAGGCGGAACGGTTCATCGCCCAGGTCAATGCCGATAGGAAATACATCACGGCTTACACCGGAGAGCGGACGACCCTGCTGTTGAACCTGCCGCAAGCCACGGCAGAAGAAACCGGGCGTGAACTGCACCGCATGGCGAAAACATACCGCAGCGAAGCATACGCCACCATAGGCAGCTATATGGGGCTGAACCTCCTGGTGCATAGCGAATACGACTTTGCAGGCACATTCGACCGTAATGCGTTCTATGTCGAGGGCATGAGCGGACTGAAATACCGTTGCGGCGTGTCGGGTGCGTTGCCGCTGGGGTTTGTCGGGTCGGCGCAATATCCCAAAACCACATTAGACAAACTGCCGGGCATCATCGACAATCAGCGCAAGAAAATCGAAAAACTGCAAAGCGAGTTTCCCACCTTGCAGGAAATCGTCAGCCGCAGGTGGAGCAAGGCGGACGAACTGGCACGGCTCAAGCAGGAGTGCCGGGATCTTCAGCAGCGGATAGACGAGAGCCTGAAAGAGGCGGAGCGTGCGCCGCTTTCAAGTCAGGAAGACATCGACAAAGCCGCTTGACCCTAATTCATATTTTAACCTTTTCCCTCTGTTGGGTCGGGATGACCGGACAGAGGGATTTTCATGTCATGTCTTGAACGGCTGTCTGCGCCGTTCCCCTTTCTACGCTGCATGACTTTTATAACCGATGCTTTCCACCCTTTACATCCGGCTTCTCCCGCCCATATATCAAGGTAGGATGTCTGTACCGCAAGTCCGCTCTCCAATCCAAGGTACGGAAGGCTGTGCCGGAGCAACGGCAGTCCGCTTCACGCCGCTCCATGCCGGAGCTTCGGCCTGTCAGCCGAAACAACACGGTATTCCGCTTTATGAGGCATCCTGCTTGTCGTTGCTCTGGCACATGCCTTTTATCCGTATCTTTCCTTTCCGGGCCGACAGCGGCATGGGCAAACGGGAACACATCCCGCTTTGCGCCGGCCTGCATATATTTCGGCAGATCGCAAGGCGGAAAGAGTCCCCTTGCTGTTTGCCCGGCAGACCAATATTTTTCACCCGCCCAAGCCGTTGCTCCCGTTATATCATCCTTTCCCTCTGCTTTTATCCCCGGCAGGGCCGTCCGTACAGTTATAATCGGTGCGACTTTATGCTTTCTCCGGATGCTTTCTGGCAGTCACCGGTCTGGTTTTACCGCTGCAAATATAGGCCGTCGCGCCTGTCCCTTACGTTTTGAAGTGCATTTCTTGCAAATTCTTCCTTGACAGCCGGGGCTGCCAAGAGTAATTGGCAAGAAAAAACGACGTGTGCGGCTTTGCCGACAGCCTTTGGTTGCAGCATAAAATCCCGACAGCGGTTCAGACAGAAAGGAACCGAAAAGAGGGAAAATAAAAAAAGGTAACGGCAGGACCAACCACCTTGCCACAAAACATTTTTTATTATGTTACATGTACACACTATCGGACGCATCGGCAAAGACTGCCAGGTGATTGCAGGAGCCCACGGCTCATTCATGGCTATGAACATAGCCGTTGACGATTATGCAAAGGGACAGAACGTCACCACATGGGTAAAGGTAAGAAGCAACAAGGAGAACCACATCCGGTTGGCTGAATACCTCACCAAAGGACGGCTGGTACTTGTTGAAGGCACGCTCTCATCTTCCCTGTGGACGGACAAAAACGGGGAGAGCCAGATTCAGCTTTCCATTACGGCGGAGAGCATCGCATTCATCAATACAGGCAAGAAGGACAGCTCGGCTAGCAGCCCGGACAACATGGCGGCCACAACGGACAGCACACCCGTACCCCCTGCCGATATGCCGCAGGACGACAAGGACGACCTGCCGTTCTGACAAAGGCATCACCGGTGACGGTATGGACTGGACTATGGTATATGCCGTATCCGGCAGTCAGGGAAATCGACCCGCTGCCGGTATGGTGTATGCCGGTTTCAGTTTACACCACAGGCAGAAATAAGAACGACCCGAAATGATAGAGATATGAGTAATTACGATTTTATAAAGGCTGGAAGCAAGGTTTTCTGGCATGACCCGGACGGCGGTTTGTCGGACGGTGTGTATCAGGTGGTGGATGTCCCGGAGGAAATCGAAGAGGACAGTATCATTTTGATAGCCTCGGACTATTCGGAGGCGGAAGTATTCGCAGCGGAACTGTCGCCGCTGTGATTTTCTTCAGGTGGCATATCGGAGTTGCCCGATATGCTGCCTGTTCCGCAATCCTTTTATACGATTTGTAGAAAATTTACCTTTTGTATTTGTCAAATATCACATTCTTTTATACCCATTTATAGCGTTCATCCACACCGTTTCTATGACCGGCAAGTCCGTTTCCCTTTTCTATACGGCCGGGCCTTTATCCTCTCCTGGTCATTCCTGCTGTCACCGGCCATTGGTTTTATCAGATGCGAAGGTCGGCAGTCGCGCTTGATCCGTCGGCTTGAAGTGCATTTCTTGCAAAATTCTTCCTTTCCGTGAAAGAGTAATTTGGCAAGAAAAGCCGCCGTATGAAGCTGTTCCGACGGCCGGAACCTGCATCCATAAAACCCCAAAGGCGGTTCGGCAGAAAAGAACCGACAAGAGGGAAAATAAAAAAACAAGTTATTAACAAATTAAATTTTTTGAATTATGGAAGCAACAAACATGAAGTCAGTAGAGAAGAACATCGCATCGGTAGCATTGGCAGACATTCAGCCGAGTAACTACAACCCTCGCAAGACCTTTGACGAGGCGAGCCTTGCCGAACTTGCCGAGAGCATACGGCAACAAGGTGTCTTGCAGCCCATAGGTGTACGCTCCATTGATGAAAACCGCTTCGAGGTTGTTTTTGGCGAACGCAGATACCGTGCATCGCTCATGGCAGGACTGGAAACCGTTCCGGCAGTCATATACGAAGTGTCGGACGAGGTAGCCGAGGAAATGGCGGTCACGGAAAACCTGCAGCGCAAGGACGTTACCCCCATAGAGGAAGCGAACGCATATCAAAAACTGATAGAGAGCGGACGGCACGATGTGCATTCATTGTCTGTTCAGTTCGGCAAGTCGGAAGACTATATCCGCACACGCCTTAAGTTTGCTACTTTGATACCCGAAATCGCAGCCCTTTTAGAAACGGACGAAATCACAATCAGTGTGGCAAGTGAAATCTGCCGATATGGTGAGGACATACAGAGTGAGGTGTACGACAGGCATCTGAAAGAGGGAGTCATATACGGCAATTGGCGTGGCATGAAAGCCGTAGATGTGGCGAAACGCATAGAAAGTGATTATACGACTGACCTTGACCGCTATTCCTTTGACAAGACCCTCTGTAAGTCCTGCCCGCACAACACCAACAACATGATGTTGTTTTGCGAGGGCAGTTGCGGAAAGTGTGCCAACAGGAAATGCCTTGAGGACATGAATGCAGCCTATCTTGTGGAAAAGGCCATGCAGATGTTGGCAGACCATCCTACCGCTTCGCTTGCTTATTCTATCTTTTACACCTACAACGACACGACTGTCAAGCGGCTTGAGGAACTTGGCTACGAGGTGGAGAGATTATCATGCCGCCATGAGGACTATCCCGAACTGCCTGAAGCACCCGAAGCGGCAGATTACGAGACCACGGAAGAATACGAAGAAGCCCAAAGGGACTTCGAGCAGGAGCAGGAAAATTACAAGGCTGAATGCGAGGACATATTACGCCGAAGTGAAGAGGGGGAAATATCGCTCTATGTTCTTATCGGTAACAAAGACCTCTTTCTCGGTTATGTGAAGAACTCCGCAACGAATACGTCAAACGGCACATTATCGACAAAGGAGAAAGAACTTACTCCGCTTGAGAAACTGGAAAAGCAGGACAAGCGCAATAAGGAAATCGCCCTTGAAAAGACCGTTGCAGACACCAAGAAGCGGATTTTAGAGGTGGATGCCACAGATACCAAGTTCGGAGCTGACGAGGACAAGATGATTTATTACTTCCTCCTTTCATATCTCCGCAGGGAGCATTACGCAGCCGTAGGCATTGAGGACGAGAATGTGTACTACCTTTCCGACAAGGACAAGTTGCGCATCATTGAAAACCTGAATGGCAAGGCGAAAGCCGTTATCCGCAGGGACTTCTTGATTTCCGAGTTCCAAGACGCACCGGCCAGCGATGCCGCAGCCACTCTCTTGCTCCGATTTGCGGAGAAGCACATGCCCGAAACGCTTGCCGAAATCCGAAAGGGTTATGATGAAGTCTATGAGAAACGCCACCAGCGCATCGAGGAAAAGAAAGCAGTCCTCATGGTGCAGGAAAAGGCCAGGCAGGAAGCGGAGCAGCAGGAAGAACCGCAACCCGATGAAACGCCACAAGCCGAAGATGTAGCGGCTTGACCTTTCCATAATTCAGTTCAGAAGCAGGGCGGAGAAATCCGTCCTGCATACTGTTGTGTTATGTGGTGCGTCGGTCATGCCTTTTTTAGTGAAAGCCACAAGGTGCGACGGCGGCACCATGCCGCTGCTATCCCTTTCTAACCGCCTGCCGACCTTTTCCAAAGCCTTGCCTCACAAGGCTCGTTCCCTTTATATCGTTTTGAGTCTTTCCATGTTTCAGCCTCCATGCCGTCACCGCACGGGTTTTCTACGGTGCGAATGTAGGCTGCCGCGCCTGTTCCCTCCGTTTTGAAATGGATTTCCTGCAAATTCTTCCTTGCCGGGGCAAGAGTAATTGGCAGGAAAAAACATCGGGAATGGCTTATCCGGCGGCCTCTCCCTGCACCGTAAAACCCGAAGCGGCTCCGGTTGCAGGATGCCGAACAAAGGGAAGAAAAAACTTAAATTCAAAAAGATGAAAACATTGGAAGAATTGTTACAAGGGCTTGGATGTGTCGGTGACGCATTCGACAGTACAGGAGAATTTACAGAAGCTGGAGACAAGGCATATCGTTTTCTGTTGGATTTGCTGTATGACATTGAAGGATTGACAGGAGAAAGTGTATCAAGCATAGTCAAGGAACTTGATGGGATATGTAATGAGAATTATTAAAAATCAAAACTATGGACAGAAATATTCAGGAATCGAAAGAGTACAGACTCGCAAAGGAGTGGGAGATGGCGGTGAACAGCTACAGTTTCGACCCCAGAAAATTCGCTGCGGCTATCCCGGGCATGCACCCGACAAATCAGCAGAGCCTTTACCGGCTTATCCGGGAGTGCCTCAAGGTCATGGCAGTCGACAGCCGCCGTTACGATGACCGCAACAGGGCATCGCATGAGGAGGCGAAGTGCATCATGGAATATCTCAATGAACACGGAAAGTATATACCATTAAAATAAATCGAATATGAGAACAAAAGAATTGGAATTTGACGGCAAGACATACATCTGCCGTATCGTCGATTCAATCGACGGAGAAGAATTGTTGATTGGTTCAACCGAACTGCTTGACGCCTTACAGCCGGGCAGTTTCGAGGATGTGAACGAAGGTTTTGCCAGCAAGGAAGCGGAAGACCTCTACGACGAGGTGTTCTATTTCACGGAGCCGCAGAATCTTCTACTGCCGGACAAGGAACTGATTGAAGTCTTGAAGGAAAGCAATCCGGACTGGTTTGAGTAAAATGGACAAAAGAGGTTATCTTAAACTTAAACTTAGGTAAGATAACCTCTTTGCTACAATCAACTGGATTCATGCTTATGGTCAGTACAGGCTTCATCAAAACAACCAATAATATCCCTTATGTTTTGAGGTAAATATTCCGTGACAACGTATTTGACTATCCATGCCGGAATACCATAATAAGCTGCGGAAATGCCTCCTGTCATACAGGCAATCGTGTCACTGTCTCCACCAAGCGATACCGCCAGTCGTATTGCCGATTCATAGTCGTGACTGTCCAAGAAAGCGATTATCGCTTCGGGGCAAGAGCCCTGGCAGGTTTCGTCAAATCTGTATGCCAGTCGGATCTCATCGCAAGTCCGGTGGAGGTTGTAATTAAAAGTCCGTTCAATATATTCTCGGATTTCATCCTTGGACTTATGTTGCCGCGCTAAAAATATCGCGGCTGCTATAGCCTGGGCACCCTTGATACCCTCAGGATGATTGTGGGTCACTTCGGCTGATTGTTTGGCGAGGTCAAGGGCTTCTTCAAGTGAATTAGCGAAATACCCACATGGGCTTACGCGCATACCTGCACCATTTCCAAAACTATTGTAAGGTTCTTTATTTTTGCTATAAAAAGGCCATTCATAGAACATTCCCCATATCCTCTGTTCGGGTATTCTATGCTCCATTCAGGCATGGTCTTTTGCAACGGCACACCGCTCAAAAGCCAGTCTGCAACTGCGATGGTCATCACCGTATCATCCGTAAATGTAGTACCACTTGTGAATAAGGCAATGTTAGTTGACTTGCAATTATAGAATTCATAAAAAGAACCGACAACATCTCCGATTATAGCCCCTATGATACCTCCATCTACAAATTGTTCACTGTTGTCGGCTTTCAGCATCTCCAATGTGCGCTCATCTTTTTACCGTCGTAAAATTTATGCAATGCTTCCGCAAATATGTTATCCGGAAAGACAGCATTGAATAGAGTCATCGATGAGCGAAATTTCAAGGCATTTATTCCACCCAAAATTTCATCAGCCGATTTCTCATCAATCGCCAGCATTGCCATTGTGATCTCCCAAAGTTTTTTACCAAGGACAGGATGATGCAGGAACATTATTGCCTTGTCTCTGTCAATGATACCATAGTAATTAGAATTGCTGCTGTGCCCCAGTCCATGCAGTTGTGGGAAAATATACCACATCCAATGTGACTGCTTCTTTCCTGCTTGAATTTCTTTAAGGGCTGAAGCATATACGTTGCGATGAGCATTCACAAATCGTTTTAAATTATACTTTGTAACGTATTCTTTGTATTTTGTGAGAATCATATTATTGGTTCAATATTATTCATTTATAGAATGTAGTAGATCTTTTGTATCTACTTCTAGACATTTTGCAATAGCAACTAAATCAGTCAGACTGGGTTGTGTTGAATTTGTACACCATTTCGATATGGTTGCCTCATTTTTCCCTAATTGAGCAGCTAACCAGCGATTTGTTCTGTTCTTTTCTGCAAGAACAACTTTTAACCTATTGATATTCTTTCTCATTGTTCGACTTCTTCTTTATACGTTATCCTTAAAATTCCCCTGACATTATCGATTTCAATATTACCTAAACGGCTTAAAACGGATTGTCCAAGTAAAAGTGGCGCAGACTGATTGTGGACAACGCTTGCACGAATATCATTTAAATTCAAACCACCGAAATTGACATTTCTAAGATTTATGACAGTTCCTTCGCTAATTTCGCCATTGGCGTTTAGGTAATTTTGTTTACCAATGATATCAGTTGGTTTAATATAGTCATTTTTCATCATGAATGTAGCTTCAACTGATGATATAGAAACTACTGATGCGCCCGTATCAAAAATGAAGTATAAAGGTAAGTTGTTGATTGAACATTTAACTTTATATACTCCATTTTCTTTAGTGAATGGTATTTCTGCTTTTTTATCAATATATAGAATTTTGTCATTCTCTTCTGAATGTTCAGAATCAGACTTAGCCTCATATTTTTTGATTAAAGACTTAAATTCATTTGTATTTCTGATGTTATCTAAATCCCTATCGCGGCTTATATGTACGAATCTCCTAAATCCGGCTTCCAATGATTTCTGAAGGTATTCTATAGCTTTATCTTTTTCTCCCATCACAGAGTAAAGACAGGCAGCATCATAATAGTTTCCCTTATTACTATTTTTCAAAACAGAATCAAGGACTTCAATAGCCTTTTCTTTCTGTCCTAAATAATAATAGGCATAAAATGAGCATTCAGCTTTTTCTGGAATAGAATCAAGTTCAACAACCTTCTCAAAATCTTTTTTTGCATTATCAGTTTCTCCCTTTAATCTCCATAGCACACCACGGTTCATGTATGCGTAGGCGTAATCAGGTGAAAGCGTTGTTGCCATAGTATAATCCTCGATTGCACCATCAATGTCACCACTATGGTCTTTTATCCATCCTCTTTGATAATAAGCAAAATCATAATCAGGATAAGAGGAAATAATGTTATTTAGTAGACTTATTCCTTCATCACTATGGCCAGAATTGTCCATCAGGCTTGCTAACATCATTGGATATCTGTAATCTGTAGAATCCAATCTTATAGCCTGTTCGCAATAGTTTATAGCCTGATCATAATTACCAACTTCAGAATAGCATGAGGCAATACGGAAAGCAGTGATAGGAGAGGCTTCTTTTTCCATTGCTTCTTTATAAAAATCTATGGCCTTTTGATATTTTTCTGTATATTCATTGACTACACCTAAGTTATATGGCCAGGCATTATTGTTTGGCTCTTTAAGTTTTTCTACTTTAAGTTTTGATACCAAAATGGTATATGCCGAATCTGCGACTTGCTGCATTAAGAAAAAAGCCTTGTTGTCCCCATTTATGCTTAAAGCATGGATAATATCGTCAATGGCTTTATAATACTGTCCTTGTCCTATATAACTTTCTGCTCTAAATGAGTATCCTGACGAATAGTCACTTGCCAACTTCGTTACATAGTCGAACTGTTTGATGGCATCATCGTATCTTTTTTCTGCATTTGCGTTGCGTCCAATTCCCATATATCCCATCACGCTACCAGGATCAATAGATATGATTTTCTGGTAGTCTTTGTCTGCTAAGCTATATTCACCTCGCTCATAATATAGCTGGGCTCTATTTTCATACGCATCTGCGCAATCAGGTTGTTCTTTTAATAGTTGATTGTAGTCATCGAGGGCTTTTTCATCTCTTCCCAACTTCCGGTAGGTATCGGCTCTTGTTAAAAAAGCAAAGGACCTGTATTCCTTGTCTTTCTTAGGAATGAACTTTACTGCTTGGTCTGATGCTGTTAAGGAACGCCCATATTCCGCTTGGTTATTGTAAAGTAATGATAACCAAGAAAAAGCATATCCATTTTTGGGGAAATCATGTATTTCCTTATTTAGATAATCTAATGCTTCTTCGTATTTTTCGTTTTGCAATGCTTCGACTCCACGAATGTAATTATAGGAATCCGGACGTTTTATATCCTGTGCAATGGTCGTATTGCCGCAAAGGCATACAATAAAAAATATAAAGAAAACTTTTCTCATACTTGTTAGTCTTGAAATATGTCGGTTGGAGTTATTTTTGTTTTTGCAATCTCAGTTCCATTGTTATCTTTGTATACATATATAATATTTATGTGCTTTCTTGTCATCTCATTTTTATAGGACAGAAGTGATGGTGTTTCTCTTAAACTGGCAACAAGTTCCTTTTTCATTTCGGATAATACACTGTAATTAAAAGCAGACGGATCCAATTCTTCTTCAATGGTGACCTCATAATAGACACAATTCCCATTGATATATGCATCTGTCAGCCAAATTCCATCTTCCATAATGCATGGAATATCGTATTTCCTTATTTCCATTTCGAATAGTTCCAATAATGAGTAAGGACTTATTTCACCATTATCCAACTTCATTTTTATCTCCTTCAATCGTTGAGGACCGATCGATATGGACATTAATATCTGTTTGGTCTCTTTGTCTGTATACACATACTTGAAACCTAAATTGTTTTTCTCAAGCAGATGGCCTATTTGTGGGTCAACAGTTTTTATGATTCGTGCAATATTCCTATCAGAATTAGCTTCTTTTTCAGGCATTGAATAAATGTTCCAATCGTCCTTGTTCATTTCACATGTACAAGTAAGCAAACTATCTTCCAATTCCAAACCTGTCATCCATATATCTGTAGTAGAGATTCTAAAAGGTAATGACGATTTCAAGTTTGCAAGTTCATTCTGTATTTCTTTTAATGCGTATTCCCTTTCCCTATCTTTTGAGGCGGGGTTATTGCAGCCTGTTATCAAAAGGAAGGTAAGTACTAATATTCCGATAAAATATTGTTTCTTATTCATATAGTCTATTTAAAAATAGTATGCCAAAGAGGTCCCAATATATTTACTTTCATCTGTATAAGAATATCTTGTATTCTCTTCTAAATCCTGTTTATAATATACCATCCAATCCCAATGGCGCCATCCGATACCTAAGCCGCCACCAACTGCAAATCGTCCCTCGATATCTTCATTGCGGACTGCCTTGTAGCTACCGAATGCACTTGCATACAATTTTGACTTGTTCCCAATGCTGCACAGATTAACTTTAAGCTTGGCATATATCGGTAAATGAAAAGCTGTTTTGTAATCATAATCATCATAGTAATAATCATCATATTCAGACATTGCATAAAATATCACACCGGGCTTTACACCTATTTCAAACTGTACAGGAGCTCTGAAATTGCCTATACGCATACTGATACCTGCATTATAGTAGCCAATATTCAGCATTCTGTCAGACATGAACATATTCATGCCAAAGTCTAAAAATTCTAATCCATAGTTGATATACCCTCCGTTGGCTCTTACTCGCGCTTTACGTTGGTTACGTTTATACTCTGAATAATTTTTCTTTGCCTGTTTTGCGTATGATTTTACTATATTCTTTGTGTAATCATCTTTTGCGTATGACAAAGCTTGATTGACAGTATAATCTCCTACATACATTGAAAAATTTTTAGCCATTGAAACGGCGAGCATATCTGACACGGTATTATAATACTCGCTATTAGGATATTTCCGTAAGAATGCCTGCAGTTCTTCCTGTTTAGAAGAACTAGTAAGGGAAGTATAATCGTGAAACTCCAAACATTTGTCATAAAGAGACTGATTTGAATTTTGCAAATAATTCCTACCACCAGCACTATTAAACTCATCGTATGCTTTGGCTAAATCTCCATTTTTGTAGTGATTAACAGCCCTAATTTCATGAATACGTTTTTGGGCGGCTTCTATACATGATGATTTCGGGAATTTTTGCATGAAATATTCAACATCCTCTTCCTTATCGCTATTCTTAACAATTTGCCATACAGAAACAGACTGCAACTCTGCAATGGCTTCATTTGCTTGTTTTACATAGCTCTTGTATTTTGAATTATTGATATATTCATTATAACCGTCAATGGTATTGGCTGATTTCGCTTTCTTCCATAAATCATAATCTGATATACGATTGTTTATTTCTTGGACATATTTTCCATGAGGATACATTTTGAGATATTCGTTGTATGCCTCAATCGTTCCTTTTTGACATGCCTTTTCATAATTGATTTTCTCTATACGTTGCCTTTCTTCTAGTTCTTTTTGATGCTGTTTAGCATATTCTTTAAGAGTTTGTGCTTGACAATTTATTCCGCATGACAACGCAAAAAGCATTAATATAGTAAAGAGTATTGTTCTCATAGACTGTCTTCTGTTTTAATGCATCTATTTAATTCGTCAATTTTTGCCTTTATTTTTTGAGGAGTTGTTTCCTTGTTAAAAGCTTTCAAATAATTAACCACCTCAGTCAGCATATAGCCCAAATATGTATTTCTCCAATCATCATATTGTTTGTATTGGGCATAAACGCGGCTTTGAGTTATCTTGCTTATCAATTCATTGCTTTGACCGCCGCTAGCGAAAGGAGCATTACATTCTTGAAAGATGTCGTTAAGTAACTTGACTGTTTCACTGACATCTTCTTTATAATTTTTCAGCAATTGATATCTTATTTCATACTGTCGTTTTAATATCAAATCTTGTACAGATTCATAGGCAGGTATTGCAATACTATCTACACTATATGCTTCGTATGGTATATATATGAAATTGGATGCCATGCTGATAAGTGCCTTATCGCTTTTTATTGTTTTGTCCATTAAAGATTTGTTTTGTCTTTGAGCATCATCACATTGGATTTTGTACATGCGAAGACTATCTTCTATGGATTGTTGTTGCCATATCAATTTGTTATAAACCTTCTCCAAGTTCAAGTGTCTATCTTTCAATACTTTGAATGAATCTCTGTACGCAATCAATTCTTGATAATAAGTTGCTTGGATTTTAACGTCTTCTTCAATAGTCTCGTGTACAACTTGAGATACGGTATCTTTCGGTGAATTCAAGTCTTGTGCTTCTTCCTCAATGTTTTGTGCCAACATTAAAGAAGCAGGCATTAACGATATGAACAATATGAAAATAATATGTTTCATTGCTTATTTTATTGGTTATAATTGTTGTAATATGAGCTTGCTTGATTATAGTAACTACGAGCACGAGCCCATAATGGTTCAACACTTTGTTTCTTGCCATATAAAGCTGCTGCCTTGTTATCATATTCAGTCACTGCTGCATCCACTTGAGGTACTAAGGTATTGTCGTAATATGATTGACTAAAATATCGATATTGGGACAATTTTTCGACTTGCGCACTTATATATCTATAATGCGATTGAGCAATCTCGTTCCTTACAGAGTTTAGTGCATTTTTTAAGTCTGTGCAATTTGAAAGGTATTTATCATTAGCAAATTGCCTTGCCTGACTTATTACAGATTGTGCATTCGATACACTTGTAAAACTTGTGCTTCTGCTTATTCTGCGAGCTTGTTTATACCGGTCAATAGTCTGAACTATAACATTCAAAGAATCCATTGTGGAGTTATTAATGACATCTGTATTATCGCTATGTTTTATTTTCCGCAAATCTGCAATTTCTTTCAACATTCGCGCATGATCTGAATCATACCATACTGATTGTTCAAACTTCTCAAAACACCTCCTTAGATACATTGGCATATAAATACTGATGACATTGTCTAACTCTTTGTCGGCTTCTGCATCACGTATTTTGTCTTCCTGGCTGTATATTTTAATACGGTCAATAGTAGTAAGGAATGCCGAATCAACGGATTCCTTATCAGATGCGTTCTTCAGACTTGTTTTACATTGAGCCAAGTCTGAACTATAAACATCAATTTGTTTTGGTGTCATAGGTGGATTCACCTTCGTTTTGGCATAAATCATTATACCACCGACTGCTAGTATTAAAGCTACTAGCAATATGCCTATTTTTAATGTTGTTTTCATCTTTATCTTATTATGTTTCAATTATAAACCGCCTCTTGTCTTCTTAGTAGGAGCTGTTTCTGTTGACGCAGAACCTTGAGAACTCTTTATAGATTGATCAATTTTCTGACTTTTTTGGGGCGTCTTTGTTGGATTCTTCTCTGTTTTTATTTCATGTGGAGCATCTTGTAACCATTGAATATAATCATCTACAGTTATTTTATTATCTGTTGATTTATTGTTATAATGCCCTTTACTTGTTCCTTTTTTTACATCAATATTTTGTTCAAGACACTCTTGAGCAGCATAGAAAATCCTTGAGAATCTTTCACTTTGCATAAGCATTGAATATTTTTCACTTGTAAGAGACTCTAATTCAAAAGCATTCATCGCATCAAACAAGCCTTGTGTAATTTTATAATTTTCAAGACTGTCCTTAATCCAAGCTTCTTGCTTATTCAGATATTCGATGGCTTTGTCATCTAAATTTGTGGCTTCTGGCTGTTCTGCCTCTGCTTTATCGGTGATTATTACGTCATCCGTAGTTGTTTTGATATGCTTTTCCACAATAAAAGGCAGACCAAGTTGAAACTCGTGATTGTCAAAGAACTCATCTATTGCGACATAGCCTTGATATAAAGCTCCAATTACGAATAGAGATATAAATCCGATGAAAAACCATTTTATTTTTAATACTATATTATTGTTATAACACAAAAATTTGTCTCCCTCCACTGTATATCCTTTAAGGGGCATTGATTGGAAGTTCTTTTTGGTCTTTATAATGATTGTTGCATTTGCATCAAGTCCGTTGCCATCCTGTTTAGGAAGTATAAACGTCTCTTCGTATTCTTTTGCATTTAGAGCAATAGCAGGAATATTATCATTGATTTCAATATTAGCTTTGTAGGGTTCATATCCATTGCACTGAATTTCAACATTATGGTGGTTGTCCAATTTTTCAGCAACATAAAGAACTCCATCATTAAAATACTGTCCATCAACTTTAATAGATATTTTTGAAGTTAATGATTCTTTGTTCTCACTATCATAAGCATGAAACCATGCTTTTTGTATGCAACGACGGTACTCTTTAGGCTCTATGCTGATATTTGGATTTGAAACAGATATTTCTTTTTTAATGTCAGCATATCCGTTTTTCTTCAAGACAACTGATACTTTGGCATCTTCAGGAATTTCAATCGGTGAAGAAAAAGGCTTATTTCCTATATAAACCTTAAAGCCATTATTCACGTTAGGGATATTTAAAGCACAGATTTTTTTTATAGGGGTACGAATTTCCTGCTTATCAATTGTTATACCAGATGAATGATCTATGAAAAATATTCCCTTATATCCCTTATATCCTATTTGACCAATGGAATCTCCTAAATATTCATATAGTTGATAGTCGCATCTTTCTCCAAAATAACGATAACCTATATTACCGTCTTTATTCGAAGTAATGAATTCGACAGCAGTAAAGAGAGTATTCTTTGAATCATATTGTTTATTGAAAGCTTCTTCCAACCTTAATCGATTGATACTTTTCCTTGCCGAGAGCTCCTCAACGACCAATTGTATAATACTACATACTTCTTTTGCAGAAATTTTAATTTTTGCAGGAAAATGAATCCATGCCGCAGTATTGTCGTTTTCTCTACCACTTCCATCTGGTCGAGCTTTAATTATGGAAATCATATATCCATCACTGCCATGGAAACGAACTAAAATAACAGTTTTGCTTGTCCCATCAAAATTATGAAGCTCTTTGATGTATGAACGTACTTCAGTTGCATATTTTGCCCAACTTTCTTCCTTGTTGATGGAAAAGGCCTCTCCATCTCCACTGTTTGTGGTTTTTAAAATAAAGCCTAATTTCATATGTTTTATCCTTTTAATTTTCTTTCAAACCAACCGCGTTTGCCACCTCTGAAACTCGCAGAACGTTGTAAAATAAGATTTACTACGTTCTCAGCTGGACGGGCATCAAATTTGCAAAAATTTTGAAAGCAAACATCTCCTAATGAAAATGCCAATTTTTCTACGTGTCCCTTGTTTATTTCATTGTCTTTGCAAATCTGCTCAAGTCCGTTAAAAAATCCTAAATACTTATCATTTATATATTGGTTAAAAAATGATGGACTATTATTCTTAGCTTTATCAGCTTTTGTTATCATTATGTATATAGCATCCGTATCTTTCTTGAAGATACCTGTATCTTTTATATACGATACAGCACCTTCTAAATAGACTTTCTGGGGTAACCCTTCATATTTTCTATCTTCTGCTCCATATTCAATGACGAAAACGTGCATTTTTCTATTTGTTGAGCGATTATCTATCAACACCTTGGTCATTGTATCAAGCATTTCAATATCTGAATCGGACATTGGATCACCTGCATTTTCTTTATACATACATCGCATCAATTCACCAGCCATATCAATACATGTTATTGGATGAATTCTATTTTCTTTATCAACAAGATCAAATCCCATTTCATAAAAAGAATCTACAGGCGTTCCTTCTAATAGTGTTCCAATCTCACCATTTTGAAAAAGATCTATCAACTTTGTCATATATCCATAACCTTGTGAACTTGTATCAGGATCCATAGATTTCGCAATTCGCCCACTTGCAGCAACACTTAATATTGCTCCTAATGCACAACTTTTTCCAGAAGATGGAATTCCCCAAAAGTAGATTTCTGTCGATTGCTTGTGTATCCGGTCTAACTTTTCTGGTGTGCGAAATGTTATTGCACTATCACCTTTGAACATACGTTGGATAAAAGCTTTTTCAATACCAAGATTTAATAGATCACTTGTAAGAATTATACCTTGATTGATTAATCTCTTTACCACACCTGAACTTAATAGATTATGATCGTCGGACAATTTTACAAGAAAATCATTTTTTGTAATCTTATTGCCTTTTATGTAATCCTCTATCGCATCTATAATATTATTGTCTTTTTGCTCAATAGTCAGATTTTTATCTGTTTGAAAGTTATGAATTTGACTGACAAGCGTGTCTGCGTTGACACCCATTATTTCATCGTATAAAAGCTGATTAATGAGTTTATTAGCTTCTTCAACGTGATTGCTATTCGGGAAATTTTTGACAAACTCTCTTAATGATTCGCTGCTATTTTTGTCAACTAATATCCATGCATCATCAGTTGTTGTTTGAATATATTCATCTTCTTTTTGCTTTTCTATTTCAGCTTTTATAGAACGAGCCTGACTACGATATGCTCCATTGGGGAACGTGTCTAAATACCACTGTGCCGTCTCAATGGTATGTTCATTCTGCACTCTTTCCCATGCAAGTTCATCTGCATGATCAAGCAGTTCTTTTACTTTTTTACGTTTAACTGCATCAAACTCGCCATCTGTGTCTTTAACAAGTTCGTCAAAGTTTACGATACCTTGTTGAATATACTCAACAAGTTGTTCTGCTGAATACTCAGCAACATTATCCAATATATTTTGCTTACTTACCATACTGTGATATTCTGTTTATTTAGGACATTCGCCATATTCATTAGTCTCTTTCTCTCCGTCAGCAAATAGCATCCAAAATCCATAGAACGGTATGATTTGATACCATCCTGAATTTCCTCTGTCATGACAACGCTTTGCTCCTTGGGCAAGCGAGAACCAACAATAGGGGATCAGGAGTATGAAGTATAGGATAATCAAGCCTTCGGAACCATTTGAACTTCCAGCCACATTGAGTATGCCTTGCATGATTGTGTTCACTATTACCATAATAATGAATGAAATTCCATATTCCAATCGTCGAATCCTCCCTTTGAATGAGAATGGATTTCTGAACATGCCAGGCTTGCTTTTGTTTTCTGTGTAAATCGTATTCGTTTCCTTGTTATCATTGTTGCTTTCTTGTTCCTGTGAAGGCATTACAAATGGTGTGTTTACCTCACCATTCTCCTCGAAAGATGGTTCTTCGGCAGCATTCATAACTGACTGCTTATTAGTTGTTTCTTCTGTAGTATTCTGAGATGTAGACACAGACACAACATGAGGCGTAACTGGTCGTGCCAATATGTCCTTTACTTGTTTTTTCAATAAGGGAGTAAATTGCCCCTCTGTATCATGTCCAAGTTCATATAATGTTACAATTCCTGCACGAATAGCATCCGCTATTTCCTCCGGACTGTAACTTTGAATATTCTTTAATAACTCCTTTTTACTTACCATAATATTTTTGTTTAGAAAGTTCCACTATAAATATCACCGTTTGATTCATTTTGCGTTGCATCGCTTTTGTTTGTCTCATCGTATTCCACTTTATCATTTCTTTCCTTCTTTCTTTCAGTATGGGAAGACAAAGAAAACGGTAATAAGCTGTAAACGCCATTTGCTTTGGTATTTCTGCTTTGTAATAGGTATGGGAATAATAGCATGATAAATAATATTATGCCTGTCCAGATTGTTTGGATATTAATACCTTTTTTGGGGGTCATATATATCTGTCTTAAATCTGTAAGGTCTTGTATCGCATCCCTAATGGCGCTATTATTATCGCCGAAAGCAGTTATCTCTTCTTGGGCATTGGCTTCGTTGCTTAGGACAGGTTTAGAATAAGAGGTAAGTGTCTTATTCCAACCTGTAATGGCTGTCGATATTTCTTTTATGTTTCCCACAAGGAAAGCATTCCAGACGCTTGCGCCCTGATTCGCATCATCAATCCATTTATTTGCTACATATTCAAGACTATCTGTGTTTTGCGATAAAAGTTGAAGTTGTAGCGTCCTTACATAATCTTGCTTTTGCATCTGGTCGTCAACTCCCGAAAAGCCAATTCGGTGATAAGTTGCAACATCTTTATTTTTGTTGTGTATGACAGAGGTAAGAAACTGATCATATTTTTCGATACGATTATTTGCGTAGGTGTTGTACTCAGTAAATAATTGCTTGGATTTGTTGATTGCTTGATTGAATTTAGTTTCAATTCCTTCATGCTGTCCCAATACTGTCCAAAAGTGGTTATAAGTCAACATCATCCAGCAGAATGCTATTGGACAAAAGCAAATCAATATACGTTCTATTATTATTGAACGCTTGAACTTTTCATCAGTTCCCTTATATATTTGGGCACCAATAAAAGTACAGAGCAATAATATGTCGATAATCAACACCTTAATTGCCGCTTTACCAAAATCACCTCCATTTTGGTAAAAGTCACCCATATAGGTTACATAGCTTATGAAGATCAGTGCTATAAAAGCAATGATATGCCCCCAAGAGAACTTTAATGTCTTGTTCCAAGAATAATTGTTTACGTTTTCCATTATATGTTACTTTATTTTTTGTTCTAATTCGTTTATCTTTTTATCTATAGCATCCCGTTGTGCCTTTAGCTGTTCAATCATTTGTTTGATGGCACTGTATCCATCTTCTGTACGTTGAGATGTTTTGTCTGAGTATTGCGATTCGTTATCGACATTATCAGACAAAACCCCACTGGCAATATTCCCGTTTTTTACAGCTTCAAGGAATTTGTCTAAAATCAATATCGGAGGAACGTATCTGTCGGACTTTTTCCCTGTTTGCTGCATTGTTCCTATAATTTGTTCTACTTTAATATCAGGTTTTATGCTTAGGGCTAAGGCGACAGCACCGCTGACAATAGGAGCTGCCATACTAGTTCCGTCCAACATGGCAAATGTCTTTTTAGGGAAGCTACTATATATACTCACGCCGGGTGCTGAAACATTGCTTCCAATAGAATAATTGGTAAAATCTGCTGCCTTTAGCTCAGGTGTTACAGCCGAAACATTGATCGTATTATTCGTTTCCCTGCAATTAGGTAGGATGGCTGTCATTACATTGTCATTGCCCGCCGCAAAAACAATTACTGTGTTTTTGTCATTAGCGACCTTAATGATATGGCGGAAGATACGTTCCTCATTTTTGAAATAACTTTTTGCTATCTTCTGCTGTTCTTCCAATGGTAATTGATCCAAACCATTAAAACTTGGTCCGATGGAAACATTTACAACATTGGCTCCGTTATGAATGGCATACATAATACCACTAGCAAGAGATGAGAATGTACACATGCCATTGTCAAAAACTTGTACGGGCATAATTTTGCAATCCGGTGCTATTCCAGCTACTCCGTCCGACAAGAACTGTAAATTTCCGGCTGCAAGCCCAGCCACATGCGTTCCATGCCCTTGGCCACAACTTAACTCCCTGTTCTGTGTAAATACATTATATCCATTGTAGAATTTACCGCTAAACATTGGATGCTCCGTATCTATTCCATCATCTACAATGGCAATAACGATGTCAGGACTTCCTTTAGAAATAGACCACGATTCTTGTGCGTGGATTGCCTTTAGGTGCCAGCCTCTCAATTCGTCATTTTGTACCGAAGAGACATTTCCTTGTAATTGTATGATTGATTCGTCAACTACAAAGAATGAGGAGGATTTAATACGCTCCGGCAATTCATTCCTGATTTTGTCCCGTTCTGATTCCGGTATCATGATTTGAATCATAGGCACATTTCTGTCACATCCAATAATTTGATATTGGTCGCCAGGGTATTGTTCCTTAAAGTCTTGTGCCCATTTATCCAAATCTGGATTGTCGGTATCAAAATATATGTTCAAACGATTAGCTATAACATCAGGAGCTCCTTGATTGTCTACAATGGGAGGCTCTATGCCATCGTCACCTACTATCGGAGAGACAACATTTTCATTTGGGAGATGGCCGTCTTCATAAATGTTTCTGATTTTGCCATTCTTGTCTCTGACTACTCCATCGGCATCACGTACCGTTTCAACAGGAATAACGGTGTCGTTATCCAGAACTTCATTGCCATATATATCTTTATGATATTCTGAAGAACAGCTTTTACATCCTCTCAGCAAGAATAGCAGCAGTAATATAGCCAATAATCCAAGGATGAGCCACAACAACCATTTCAAGCAACCTTTTCCTGTGAACCATAACCATAGACGTTTATACCAAGGCAATATTCGTTCATACTGTGCATTGAAAACATAATCATGGTTTAAGATACAATTAGTAGATTGACTCCAACCCATAAATTTGTATCCTTTCTTGGGTTTTATGGTAGGTATTTCTGATTGTGATAATGTTGTTCCTTTAGGTTTTGTCAGGATAGATTTTCCTTCTATGTCTCCTTGTTCACCAGGAATGAAACGACATTGTACAGTTTCTCGTTCGAGACGCGCAACGTATGTCATATCGCTGTATAAAGGTGAAAAAACAAGCGTCGGTTGCCACCCTATGAAGCGATATCCTTCATTAGGTTGTATATTTGGTACCATGTCTTGTTTTAAGACTTCACCCTTGTTTATGCTGATAATTTCATTGCCTTCAATATGGCCATATTCTCCACATTCAAACCTGATTACAATTTGTTCATCAGGTTGTTTTTGTGTTTCGCTTTTTTCTGCCTTCTCATATTGCGCGATAAAAGTTATATTTCCTGTTACTTCATAACCGATAGGGTCTGTTGACCATCTTGTAAAGATATACCCATCATTGGGAATTATTTCTGGAATGTCTTTTGCAGTTAGACGAGCCCCCTTTTCCCTATGAATATTCTTGCCAAAGTGCCCTTTGATTTTTCCTTGTGTACCACAATCAAAGGTGATAGTACATTTTTCTTCATTTTTTAAGCCTTTAACCCATTGCCCCGATACCTTATGTTTATTTGTGTCAGGACGCATACCCCATGCTATCAAAACTACTTTATTATCGTAGCAATAAATGAAATCGTCATTTACATACTTTAGCGCGGAAGATAATATATTGTGTTCTTCAGCGTTCAGTTGAGATAACGCTTTGTTATATTGCTTTAACGTTTCTTCCTTAATTTGTTTGTAATGCTCTTTTTTACTACCGTTCAATTCTGATAGTTGTACCGGGGTTTCTATCCACTCCGCTACATACCAATAAATCAGACCATCTTCATAAAATGGACGGGCCAAGAAGTCACGGTATTCTTCGGCAATATGGTTTTGCACAATACTATAAACACTATCATAACGAAGATACATCGGGTCGGCCCCAATTCCTTGATAGTCGGTGAAATCTGTGTCGTCTATATAGCACAGCAACCGTTTATTATAGAATGTAACTTTCATCATGGCAGATTTTAGTTATGATTATATAATGATTCGCATTCTATGATGATTTCCTTCATTGCTGCGTTCGCTTTAGGATTCTGTTTCGAAACGTCGGCGGAATAGAGGAGTCCTATTGCTAAAAAATTTTTCCATCTTTGATAGTTGTCCCAAAAAGGAAGCTTCATGAGTACGTTAATTGGAACAGTCGTAGGATCTGAGGCATCATCAAAAGCTTTTAATGCTTCTATCAATGTCGTTTTCTGGTATTCCTTATTAACATATTCTGTAGATGTTTCCACTTGTATGTGGCAAGTGTCAGCTTTTACCGATACCATTTGCATATCATTAGCATTCATATATTCCCTGCCTACGGAACTGACAAAATTATTTAGAGTTAAGGACGAAAAGTCTGCTATCGCATTTGGTAAATCCGTTTCAGGGAATACGCGTGAGTATATATCGATTTTCTTTGAGATGATTTTTTCGACCCCCAATCGTTTACACAACATTTGAAGCATTCGGGCAATCTCGTCACTGTAAGGAAGGTATTGCGATATTTCCTTGACCTGTTTATTGATGAAAGTTGCCCAATATTCAAGTATTTCTTTTGATACGACATCTGCCACCGTTGCAGCTATGCTACATTCATTAGTGACTATGTCATCAATAGTAAAACCTTTCTTTTTGTATTCTTCTTCCAAAATATTGGCATCGCAGGCATAGTAATCACACAAACGCTTGATATTAGTTTCACGACCGTCTTTCAAGTCAACTCCGGCCATTGTCCGTATAAGTATAATCTCATTAAAGTCTTTTGGGGTTTTCGTCTTGAGTACGACTATATCGTATGCTATTTTACGGATGTCTTCAACAGGTATCATTAACCGGTCTATGATATTCCCGAAAATTTCAGGACGTGTTCCGATGTTCATATCCAGTTGATGGCGTATTTTCCCGATTATCGTCCTGACTCGTTTGTTATTTTGCTCTTTATCCTCTGGTTCATAATAGGCTTGTAGCTTAGACAATATGTCTTCTTTGATTTTATTCAATTCTTTTTGATATCGTTCTTTTCTGGCGTTGTCCAAATTCCATGATATATTATCCAAGTCTCGAATGATTGCTTTTGACCCGTCACAGTTTATGCTGGCAACGCTCTCCCAGGCTTGAGCCGGATTTTGAAAATGTCTTTGAACAAAAGCATTCCTAACAAAGCTGTCCCGCAAATTATCGAAATAATCAGGGTAATCCGGAAATTGGTGGATGCCTGTTTCGAGACTACTATTTTCTATGTAGCCATCAAATACCTGATTCTTGGAGGACCAATAGAAATCGCGCAAAAGATATATGCTTTGAAACGCTTCCGAGCGGAATATGCCAGATGGTTTTACCCATTTTTCAAACCAAGTGGCAGGTTTGATAATTTCTGGTATTACTGTCTTGAATCGTTTCCAATGTTCCTCAAGTGTTTCTCTATTGGTAGGAGTATCAAGCTTGTTGCGCTCTAACTCAATATTGAATTTCGTTGCAATAAAGAATAACGGAGATACTCCATTAGTACGCATGAGACATTCCGACCGTTCTTCCGGGGTTTTCCCTATGTTATGTTCTATCCATTCATTTATGGTATCTCCAAGTGTTGGTTCGTTTTTTTGGTCATTGTGATGACAAAATAACACACAGCTAATGCGAAGCGAGTTTGAATATTTGTTGAACAGGTAAGCCACTTTACCTCTTCTGAATATCGATGACAAAACTTTTTTAATATCCTGTTCCTTAAATTTTTCCCGTGAACGTGCGCCGGGAAAATCCAACAAATCTATCCGTTTAAGAAAAGTTCTATTCTCGGTGATGCTTTGAGGCAAAATGAATGTAAGTTCAGCTATCAATGCAGACAATGATGACTTACTAAAAGATGTAGCAAGCAGATTACCATCCTTATCATAGACATCGGTATCATAGATATCGGTCGTATTTGTTGTAACGGGAGCATTCAGATACTCCAGCCATTCTATTTTAAGCAACGTGCCATGTTCTCTTAATACGGCATCGAAAGGAACGTAAACTTCTGTTTGGAAATCCAACTTTCGGTATTCATTGATAAGGAAAGCAAATAGTCTGCTGATTTCCGGGTTGTTATTCCATATCAAAGAAAAGATGTTTACCCATTGGTCTGGCATAACATATTGAATATGGCTTGATACTATTTTACGGAAGTCAGACTGGGCAATCCCCGCAGCATTGCTTCCCAAGGTGTCGGAAATGTAGTCACAAATGTCCTTGACATCATCCTCTGTCAAATAGTTTTGCTGTATGTCCGACTTGACATTCAATGAATTCAGTCTTGCATTGATGTCATCATATCTCAGTATTGAATCCGGATTTATCTTCAAATCGTTGTAGTACGAATCGGCCAACAGCATGATTATGTCAGCCACAGAAAGATTTTTTACTCTCACAAAATCTTTCATTTTTTCATTATCGTTATTCACGGTGAACCGTGTAACAACACCTGTCGATTCCGTTTTAGAGGTGTTGCCGCCACTGGGATTAATATTGTCTATAAAGTTATATTCATGTCCTTTATTAGTTATGACAAATGGTTTGTCTGGTGTAGAAAGCAAACTGCTCATCAGATAGGACTTTCCCACCTGACTCTCGCCGTATGCAGCGGCAGAGCAATTCTCTTCCAATGCACCGGCTATTTTTTTTATCTGACGGCGATATTCCCTTAATTCTTCTCTTGGAAATGTGTCTTTGTTATATGTGTCGGCCCAGTCTATAGCACGATTTATTATGTCGAGTTGTTGTCTAATATCTTTCATCATAATCAACCAATTTATTGTATCTCGAAAGCTCCGGTATCAAGCCAATACTGATTATTAACTCCTAAACTTTGAATATTAATTTCGATATATCCGTCTCCTATATCTATTCCATTACGATCAGTAATGCCTGTAACAGAGAGCAGTTCTTTATTGTCAGGATCTTGTTCTATAGTGACATAATACGGCATTCGTCGGCGCATATCGTCTATCACGTCTTTTGCCTTTGCCTGCACTTCCAAATCCGTCATGGATATTCCCTCTTTGGAGGCTTTTGCCCGTAATCGTTCTCCTATTTTGTTTTCATTAAAATCTATCACATACAGTTCACGTGACGGATAGGAGTCTATGCCAAGCTGCCGGATATTAAGTTTGAGTGGGAGGGAACTTACCATTAATTCGCCTACATGTTTTTGGGGCGTTATAAAATATTCAATTGGCAGACCTTCACGTGAGGCTTCTATATAATTGATTACAGGCTTTAACTTCTCATCGAGTTTGCTCTTGTCGAGGACAAAGCGGTCTAAGTTACCCAACGATGTGGCATAATAGCCAATTAATGCCCCCATAGCAACAATCGTCTTAGGATTTGTAATATGGCCGGTGTTTTCGCTGAACGGATACCAGTATCCAACAAAATAATTATTAAGCAAAATAAGCCGATTAGGCGAAACAGGATAATATTTCAAAAATATATTCCTGATTGGAGCTAACGATGATGGCCTTCCGGAAAGCAAGACAATATTGCAATTATAAGAAAACATAATTGTCGCAATCTTTTTAAGCAATGGCTCGAATGCTTTTCTCACCACTTCCGACACGTATTCATTGTCGTATTTCCATTCCAAATCTTCGAGTGGGAAACCAAAGAAATCTTCAAATCCCTTTTTTATACGCCAGTTGGGTTCATTATCTTCGAATATATCCTTATAACGTATAATACAATTTTGTGCCTGTTTGGACAATAAGTCAAGGAACTTGTACATCAATGGGATTGAATATTGCATATTAAAATCGCGTCTCAACCTGCGGTCTGCAATAGTCTGTCCTGTATGATCTGGTCCGAAAAAGTTACGTAATATTTGCCTGTATTCTTGTTCTGTCTTTCCTTGCAGATGTTCACGCAGTGCGCTTGATTGTGAAAAGAACATGACATGTTTAACAAGCTCGTTTAACATATCATCCCCAGCATAATAATAGCTATCATAAAATAGAGGATCAGGTTGAATAGTTGTCACGTCCCCAGAAGTGTAAGTGTATCGGCTAATCATCAAATCGGAAGTACCTGCACCAATGTCAAGAGAGCCGATTGTCAAATGTGGTTGCTTTTCATCTCCGTCTTTCTCACCGTAAAGATTAAAGAACTCTTGACAATTACCTTTATATTTGTAGCCCACTTCACCATAAATATAAACAAGTTGTGAACAAGTGGCTTCATCATAATACCATTTGCTCTCTTGGTCCTTTACTGAAGGCACTGACGGAATAATGTCCACTCTGTTTTCTGTGCGGCCATTGAACTTGTTGAGTAATTTAACTGCATCGGAGGCGCATTTAACCAAAGCTTCACGTTCCAATTTGGACATGGCTGTGGGGCAAGTGATAATGATACGTCTTATACGCCGTGGCATATTCTTATCACCTCTGTCTATTCTATATTTATCACTATTTATTTGCATTTCAGCTTGTGACAACATCTCTAAAAAGGCAAATGTCATCATGGAACGGCGTGAATAGTGGTAAGATTGCCCACCGGTTCCCATTGTGGCAAGACAACCGTTACTCTGCAATTGCTCGCTAATGCCTGGTATATTTAATATGTGCTTGTCCTTTTCTCCTTCAAGTGTTATGAATTGCCATTCTTCCTTACTTCTTTTACCATCCCACAAATAACGTTTTGGACTTGACATGGTGGAATACTTCTCTTGATTGGCATCTGTTTCAGAGGCTTTATGGATTAATGAAATGGCTTCCTTACCAAGTCGTACAAAACTCGGATATACAAACTGACGGCTTCCCTGAATACCAAATTCGCCAAATTCGACTTTTCTCATAGCCAAACGCATGTCAAAAGGTTCTTGATAGGTTACAATTTCTCCCTTATTGTTATCATTTAGCTGCGAAAAATCAATCAATTGCAATTGGCTGACTTGGTTGAAATTAGAATTGTCTTCTACCAATAAAGCGGCAGTTCTTGAATTTCCAATGTCAACCACCATATCAACATCTTTTACAACCGTTCCTTTGTCGCGATAAAGGATGATCTGTGGAAACAATTTTTTTTGTGCGATATAGTCAATCAATAAGAAATATGTCGCTATATATGTTAATTTGTGTCCTTGCTTGATTTTGCCTACACTTGACAGCTCCGGATGTACCAGTTTGAATAGATAATCGTTTATGTATTCCCATTCAGGATTGGGAGAACAAAAATCCATCAATTGAAATTCTTGTGGACAAACGTCAAACCTCAGTTCTGTTGCAAATTGGTCTGGGAAAACGGGACATTCTTCATATTTGTCCGTTTTCTCTTTAGTCCTTGTATCCAAGGCAAGTAAGACTTTATATTTTTTAATTCCCTCGCTATCTGATGTTGGCAATAGCTTAAAACGGCTCCAATTAAGTGAGCCGAATTTGAATTTTGTTTCACTACGATGGTAAAAATAGGGAATTGGTAACCACTTATTCTCAAACTTCGACAACACATTTGATTTATCGACAAAGCTAAGTTTGAAAATATTTCCAGTTGCTTGCATCTCATCATTTATCATTATCGGTTTAATGCCTTCATCATATAAGTCTTGTACATTAACCCTTTCTTCGGATTTAAGAATCTGCAAATAACCATTCTCAAAGAGTGTCTTTTTATTGTAAAAATATTGGTTCGTTTCATTATTGATTTCTTGAACCAACCCCAATGTCCACTCTCCATTCTCGGTATTGTACCATTCGTGAAACCATAATTGGAACTTCTCCTTTGTGTTAATCTCAAAGGGGAAAGATGTTATGTGAATGCCTGTATTTGCAACAACTGTATATATCATAATCTACACTTTAGTGTACTTACTCTTATGTAGAGTGAGTAGGTCGTTGTATCTACTTGATTTTGATGGACAGACGTAAAAAGTTTGATGTCTATCGCCAAACTTTTTATCAACACAGCCTAATTTTTTGCAAAGAAAAGCGCAATATCTGTAAGAATAATCGTAACTTTGCACGCAAATGATGTACTCTACATAAGAGTAAGTAGGAATTGCTAAACAGTCAATAGAAGGCATTCTATTTCTTATCTAAGAGGCTTAGTATTTTGCTATTAGCTTTGTCTACTATATTGCTTTGGATTGATGAAAGATAAATTCGTGTTGTTTCTTCGTTGTCATGCCCCATACCTAAACTAATTGTACGTAAAGGTACATTCTTCGCTTGAGCTATGCTGGCCCAAGAATGGCGGGCAACATACAAACTTAGCGGTGTGGAAACTCCTGCTAATTGGGCTATCTTCTTCAGTTTTCGATTAATTATGAGCATTTTGTTTAAATATTGTCTCCTTTCTGTGCCATCATTCCTCTCAATAATAGGAAACAGAAATGTATTACTTTTGTCGGTGTATTTATTAATAATCTCTTCCATTTCTTTTTCCCATTTAATTGTTATTTGTTGTCCTGTTTTCTTTCTATTATATGTGACATATCCATCAGATAAATTTGTCTTTTTCAAATACGCTATATCTATAAAAGACATGCCACGCATATAAAAAGAAAACAAAAATAGGTCTCTTGCAAAATCAAGTTTGGGTTCATCTCTTAGATTCAAATTTTTTATTTTACGGATTTCATTAAGGCTTATTGCACGCTTGGATGTCTTGTCAACGCCAGTATATACATGTTTAAATGGAGCTGACTGTTTAGATAAGCCCTCTTCTACTGCTTGATTGTAAACACTTCTAAGAGTCCTCATGTAAAATGATGTCGTGTTTCTGCATAGATTTGACGCTTTTAGATAACTCTCATATTGACAAATCAATTTATCATCAATCATATCAAAATATAAGTCCTTATTATTCCTGAACTTCATGAAGCTCAATAACATTTGTCTATATGTTTCACTGGTACGTTCTCTTTTTGCATCTTTAAGAAAGTAAATCCTAGATCTAATATATTCAAAAACAGATGTCTTGCTTTCCAATGAATTACGATATGCATCAATTATATCATCGACAGAAAATATTCTATTATTATTATTCTTTATATTTTCAATGATGCTTTTAATCCGGTTTTTCTCCCATATTACATTTTCTCGTATTGATTTTATAATTTCTATACGATCTAATGATACTTTGGTGAGATTAATGATGTCTTCAGAATCCTTATCCCATTCCCATTCATAGATATGATATGGAGTTGAGACTTGTTTAACCTTTCGCTTATAAATAAATTGAAAATATAAAGTGCCCTCATTTTTAATAAGAGAGGACACTCTAAATTTTAGCTTTACTGAAATCATATGCTTGTTTTTAATTAACTTTATTATATTATTTTGCATTTCGCTTATTCATGACATCCTTTATCATCTCTTTTACATCCTGGCCCACTTGCACGAAGTTCTTGTACAGGATGCGCTCCCGTTCCTCCCTCGACGGGAAGGTGTAGAACTTCGGCAGCGGCACATACCCGGCTTCCTCATTCTTTATCTCCCTCATGTCGAAGTCGGTCTTGCAGAAGAATTTCGTGGTCTTAAACTCCTCCGCTTCCTGGATGTTCATCGAACCGCCTGCGCCGGTCTTGGTCTTGGTGAAGTCCCTCGCCGTCTGGCCGCAGATCCAGCCGGTTGCCATGTCGGAGATTTTCGAGGCGGGCACCAGGCTGTCCATGTTCTCGTTCAGGTTGATGGAGGTCTTGTCGCGGTCTATGGTTACGCCCTTTTTTATCTGTACCACCTTGCCGAAGATGTCGTTGCTCAGCCATTCCAGGGTCTCCTTGCTTCGGGCAGAACCGCTCACCACGTTGCCTACGGTGGTGATGATTTTCTCCATGCCCACCTTGCCGTAGTCGGCTTCCAGCTGCGGCAGTTCCTGAAAGCCCAATGCCACGCTCACCTTGTTGCTTCGGGCCGTTCCTATCAGGCGGTCTATCTTGTGGAAGTACAGGGTCGGAAGCTCGTCCACGATGATGCTCACGGGGATGTTCTTGCCTTGTCCAGTGTTCACACGGGTTACAAGGCGGTTCAGGATAAGGGCGTTCAGGGCGCCGATGATGCTCTCCATTTCCGGGTCGTTGGCGATGAGCAGGTAGCTCGGATTCTTCGGGTCGCTCACTTTCAGGTCGAAGTCGTCACCGTCCTTGTGGAATATCCAGTACGATTCCTTGGTAGCCAGTCGGGAAGTATAGACACGCAACGTTCCAATCATACCTTCCAACTGTTCCATCGCTTTGTTCTTGAAGGCGGTCTGGAACGGACCGAGCAGCGGTGCCACCTCGTTGTCGGTCTCCAATACTTCGAAGATGGTCTGGTAGCTCTCATTCAGGAACGACAGGATGTGCGGCATGTCGCTGTACTTGCCCAACCAGTAGGCGGGTTCCACAATGTTCCCGTCTTTGCGGTCGCGAACTACGCCCGTCGGTTTCCAGAACTTCGTCTCCGGGTCCTGCCGCTTCTCCGCATACAGCTTGTTTCCGTCCTTGTCGTAAGGCTCTTTCTCGTAGTTCACGAAGAAGTAGATACACGCGGCGAGGAAGTTCACCGCCGAAGTCTGGAAGAACTGGTCGCTGCCGCCGCCTCCCTCTTTCTTGCCTTTCTGCAGGGATTCCAGCAGAGTCTCGGCTGTCTCGCTTGCCGCTGCAAGGTTGTTGATGTACTTCGACTGGATGGGGTTCACCCTCCGGCTGTATTCCACATCCACGAAGTTGATGATGTTGAACTTGCAGCCTTGTGGCAGCTTGCCCAGCTTCTGGTTCTTCCTGTAATGATAGTACAGCTTGGTCGCCAAAGTGGGAAACTTATAGTCATACACGACCATCACGAAGCCCTTGGCGGAATGTTGCCTGATGAACGGCTCGATGATGGAGAAGGTCTTTCCGCTTCCCGGCGTGCCGACCACCCATGTACCTCTGAAAGGGTTGCTGATGTTCACCCATCCCTTACGGAACTTGCCCTTGTAGTAATAGCGCATCGGAATGTTCACGCTGTAGTTGTTCTCCACTTTTTCCTCACATTGTTCGAAGCTCTCGTTCTCGAAGTTAAAGCGGTCTTTCATCAGCCCGTCCTTGATGTATTTCGAGATATTGTCAAGTGCCACATGAACCAGTATCACGCCTGCAAGGGAGGCTGCCATATAGAGGATGATGTGTACGGGCAGCGTGTACAGCTGCATCCCCATCGGATGGCCGAACAGCCATACGGAGAGGACGAGCAGCGCAAGGCCTGACGTGAGAGGCAGGATGACCTGACGTTTGGCGTTGAACTCCAGATGTTTCTTGTTCCGCGTGCCGATACAGGTGATGCAGATCAGCAGGACGGTCGCCAGCTTGCTGTACACGAGGTGCCCGTCGCTGTATATCGCCCACCGCTTGATACGTCCGTGCAGGTCGGCGAGGATGCCGCCCCAGTCCCCGAATAGGGAGGGGTCGAAGGCATACTCGAAAAACTCCAGCAGCACGGACACATAGACCGCCGCGCGGAATATCCGGTAAAATCCCTGTAACTCCTTGCTTTCTTCCATAAGCCTGTCTGTCTTTTAGTCCGTTTTTCTGCGATACCAGCGGTTATCCACCCGGATAACGTCCATGTCAAGGCATGCGCCGTTCTCGTTCAGTTTGGTCTTTATCCGCTCGACGGTTGCCGGGCCGATTCCCCATATTTCCATGAGGTACTGCTCGTCATGACGCACCAGATCGCCCACATACCTTAACCCGTATGCGGTGAGGTGGTTCTGTGCCGATGGCTGGATGCCCAGGCTGAATAGCGGCTGCGAGAGGTAAGGTATTTCTTCCGCCGGTTTGTTCTCCACGGCAATCTCCAAGCCTTCCTTGATTCTTCTCAGGGTGTCGATGCGCTGCTCCAGTTCGACGACAGCCTGTCCGTCCTGCACTATGGCATCCCGCAGGCGGGCTGCCTTCTCCGTCAGGTCGGTATTGCTCCGCATCAGTTCGTCGTGGGTCCTCGCCAGGGACAGGTTCTCCCGGTCAAGCTCGTCCCGTCTGTATTCCAGCGAATCGACGGTATCCTGCAGTTGCCCTGCCCGGTATTGCAGGGAGGAACATTTTTCATTGTCGGAGGCTATTTCACCCGACAGGGTTTCCAATCTCCTGACCTGAAGTTCAAAGCTATCATGGATAGAAAGAAGTGTATCCGCAAGTTCGTTCATCCGCTGGCGGCGGGATTTTCCCCGTGCGCATCGGTAAAGGATGACCAGTGCCGATACCATCAGCACCAGTCCGATAAGCATAGTAATATCCAATGTTTCCATATTGTTGTTATTTTTAATTGTTCAGGGTAATGATGGGCCTTATCCGGTGCGCCTGTGTCTTCGGGGTCTCCTGCATGGCTCCGCTTCCTATCGAGTAGAGCCACGCTTTGGCGGTCTGTTGCCCCTCTACTTCCGTCGAGGTCCAGTACCAGCAGTCGCCTGTGCTGTCTGTGGGCAAGATGTCTCCGCCGCATTTTTCCAGTACGGGATTGACGACCTCCCGTGCCGCATACAGCAGGCGCATCTCCGCCACCGAGGGGATGTATGCGCTCTGTCCGTAGCACCACAGGTCGAATACCGCTTCCGCCATCGGCGAGGCGGTCTCCCGGGTGTCATATAGGGCAAAGGTGTTCGTGTTCCCGTCGAATGCTTCCGTGTCGGTGGATGTTCCTTGCTCCACGCCCAGAGTGTCCGCAAAGGCTTTGGGAGCGATGTCCCACAGATAGACGGCACGACCGTTCTCTTCTGTGTCGCCGTGCTTGCCGGTGTCGAATACGATGGCCACGGCCCGCTTGCCGGAAGTTTGGTACAACTCGTAGGAAAGAACCGTGCCGTCGTCGCAGAGGACATGTCCGGGCCGTACCGTCATGTCCGGAGTCTCGATGTGTGCGTCGCAGGCGGCCAGAGTTAAGACTGCCGCCACCGCAATGATGATATGTATCTTGTTTATTGTCATCTGTTCATATTTTTATTTTCCCTCATTTCATCAGTTATTTTACCGGCAGTTTCACGCCGAGCACGACACCTGCCCGCAGCAGGTCGGCTCCCTTTATCATCACGTCGCCCTTCGCCTGCCAGAAGAACACCCATCCCGACCGCAGCACATAGTTGTGTTCGTAGCCGAGGTGGATGCCGCCGAGGAATCTCTTCGTGTCACTGCCGCCCGATGCCCCGATGCGCAGGTTGCCGTAGTGGTTCCTGCCGCGTACCACGCAGGGCTTGTAGGCCACGCCGAAGCCGTAGGTGCGGTAGTTCCGCCAGAACGATTCCGGGCAGATATGCCCGCACGTCTCACAGTCTTTCCATTGCAGGTAGCCGTTGGCGAAGAACTCCCAGGCATTGTGGTAGTTCGTCTCATGTTCGTAGGCAAGGGTCAGATCCATGCCGTTCCGGTACAGCAGCCCGGCTCCGAGCGAGAGCCGTCCGGTGTTCCGCTGTGCCGAAGCTGTTACAGACAAGGTGAACACGGCCACCGCCAAGGCAAGCAGTCTGTTTCTTGTCCTTCCCTTATTTTTCAATGCTTCACTCATCATTTCCAATTCTTAATTCGTCACTCTTAATTCTTCATTGACATCATTCCTCCTCCAATAGCGATTGGTCAAACGAATCGGTGGCAAGCACGTCCTCGTAGTCGATGTGTAGGCTGATGTTGCGCCCGCTGATCTGTTTCTCCGTCATCTCGATGGTCAGCACCTTGTCGTTGGGGAAGGTCATCTTCTTGACGACTATCACATTGCGGTAGCCCCGCTTGAATGATTTTCCCGGTTCCAGCACCATTGCCGGAGTCAGCTCAATGACCTGCGAATTGGTTGCTTTTGACACCTTCTTGTCAGCGAGCTTCACACGGATTTCATCGATGTCAAACCGGATATGGGTCTTGTTCTCTATCGAGAAGTCGATGAAGAAGTAGTCGCCGGCCGCATAGATGTTGTTCAGCCGCATGGTCAGGCGGTGTGCCTTGCTCGCCACGTTCCGTATCTTGGCCGGGGAGTTCCAGATGCGTCTGGCCAGTCCGGTCATCTCCACTGTGGACATGGAGACGGTGGGATTGTGGTAGGCTTCCCGTTCCGCAGGCAGTATCTCCTTGTCGGTCACGGCTTCCTTCAGCCGGGTAGTATAGAGTAGCGCGTACTGCGTGCGGTATCGTTCCGTCACGATGGTGACGATGGCGAGCACTTCGCCGTCCTCGTACCCGGCCTCCTTGGGCTTCAGGCGGATAATGTTGTCCAATGGCTGGTCACCCGCCACCTTGTCGGTGGAGATGTCCACCAGTCGTACCGGTTCCGATGCCGTGATGACGGTCGTCACCTGCTCGTTCACGGTGAGCAGCTCCATTTCCTCGTAGGTTTTCTGGGCTTTTGCCTCGTATGCGGCGCACAGTCCGGCCGCAAGGAGAAACAGGCCCGTCATTCGATGTCTGTTCATGTCTATGCTTTTTTATTGTTTATTCCCGTTGTTCATTCTTTCCCTCTGTTCGCTTTCCTCCCGTATCCGCTGCTCGGCAATTCCACAATAATCCTTGTCGATTTCGAAGCCGATGTAGTGCCGGCCTGTCCGCAGGGCGGCGATGGCGGTCGTCCCGGAGCCGATGCAGTTGTCCAACACGAGGTCGCCCTCGTCTGTGTAGGTCCGTATCAGGTATTCTATCAGGGCTACTGGTTTCTGTGTGGGGTGGTAGAAGGCTCCCGTGCAGTGTTCCTTGGGTACGGATACTACCGATGTCGGGTATTTGTCATCGGCTATGCGCACTGGGGCGAGCTTCATGCCACCGTAGCAGCGGTTGGTGAAACCTTCCGTCTTGCGGCGGTCATGGTTCCGTTTTTCGGGCGGGCACGGGGTCATCTGTGGGTGGTACACCGGCAGTTTCCGGTAGAACACCACGATGTCCTCATGCTGGCGCATGGGCATCCGGTTGGCGTTCAGGTGGCCGCTCACCCTGTCCTTGTGCCAGACGAGGTTGTATCTCCACAGCTTGGGCTGTGACAATACCAGTTCCGCCGTGAACATGCCTTGTGCGAACAGGATGATGGGGCTGTCCGGCTTGGTGATTCTCAGGTACTGCTCCCATAAGGGTGCAAGCGGGATTTTTTGGTCCCACCGGGCAGCCCCGTTCTGCCGGTTCAGCACGCCGTAAGGCAGATCCGCAATCACGGCATCGACGCTTCGGTCGGCTATCTGCTTCATTCCTTCCAGGCAGTCCATGTAGTATATCTTGTCTTGCTCCATTTTCGTCTTGTCTATTGTTTCTGGTTTCCGTTTACTAAATACACGAAGGTGCCGTACTTCAGTTTGACCTTGTTCTTCTTGATGGCCTTGCTGATGGCGTTGCTCGTTTTCTGGTAGGCGTTCTGCACAGCCTGCATTCCCCATTGGGCGAGGCTGTTGCCATAGCCGCCGGTGTTCATGCTCAGGTTGCCCGACATGGCGCTGCTGGCCACGTCCTTGCTCGTCTCGCGGAACTGGCTTTCCGGCACATACAGCCCTTCCAGCCCATCGGTGTCGTACAGCGAGAGGCTGACCTTGACCAGCTTGTCACCCACGAGGATGCTGCTGATGCTGCCTTTCACCCTTCCGGAGGAAAAGCCGCTGACCGTGGCATACAGGTAGGTGCCCTTTCGGAGGGTGCTCCCATCTATCTCCACATCGTCCAGCAGGCGCAGCCGCACACGCGAGCCGTCCACGGCCTTGATGTCCTCGTCGATGATGGCCTGGATGAGCTTCGGCTCCTCGCTGCTGCGGTCGAGCGTGTGGAAGTAGTCCGAGGATGCCTTGGCTTTCTTCACCACCTCGCTGGCCTTGTCATTCTCACCGGGAGTTTTCACGGCACGGCTGTCCTCGTCGATGCGGCCCTCTGCCTGCGGTTCTGCTGGTGGTGCCTCTGTTTGGGTCGTATCCTCTTTGGCCGGCGGGGTCACTTCCTGCTGCCCGCGCAGCCTGGCTTCGGCAAGGGCTTTCTCCAGTTCCGCGAGGGCTTCTTCTTCGCGTTTCTTGGCGTCGGCTGCTTCCTCCGCCATACTCTTTTCCTGTTCGAGTTCTCCGAGCAGGGCGATGTCGTCATCGGTGTATTTCGATTCATATTCTTCCTTGTTTCTATCGGGTTCGTCCCTTTCAATGTTGTCCACGGCGGTATAGTCCTGTATCCGACCCCATGATTTTGTCATGTTCTCGTACTTGCTGCCTATGCCGTCCCCGTTCTTAAGGGTGGCTTCCGGAAGTTCCGGGTTCAGGAACTCGGTGGTCTGCAGCGTGGTGTCCTGCACTTCGGCCTTTTCGGTGCGGAACAGGTCGAAGATGAAGTACGACGCGCCGAGCAGCGGCAGGTAGAGGATGGCTGGAAGCATGTACTTCGGTTGCCTGAAATTGATTTTCTCTAATATGCTCATCGTCATTGTTCTTTTGGTGGTTGTACATACAGTTCGGAGGACCGGTGTCTTTCCCGCAGGATGCTGTCCTGCATCTCGGTGGCCGTCCGCTTCACGGGCTGGCGGTGGTACACGACGGTCAGCCGGTAGATGTTCCATGCCAGCCCTGCGGCGACGAAAGCAAATACGATGACAAGGAACAGGGTGCGGTGCACGTTGGCAAAGCCCTGCACCTTGGCGGCCGCCTTGTCTATCCGGGTCGCCTTGGCGAACCTGCGCCCGGCATTCACCTCCCGCTCGTAGCGTTCCTTGTATTTCGGGTCGTTCCTGTCCGGCATCTTCTCACCGAGCAGCATGCGTCTGAATCCTTTGATGTTCATGGTCGTGCCTCCTTTAATAATTGTTCTTTGTCTTCTGCTCGATGTCCCTGTTCAGTAGCGTGCGCCAGTTCACGATGAGTAGCCCGTGCGGGTTGTTCTCCGTGCGCGGCACCCGCTTGAGCTGTCCGGCAGTGACCAGTTCGCGCATCAGGATGTTGCTCCGGCGTTCGATGCGCTGCCGTCCGTAGTAGGTGAACTCCATCTTGGCAGCGTCGAAGCGGATGCTGTCGCAGAAGATGGAGAACACCGCGCTCGTTCCGAGGATATTGCTGTAGAAGCCTTTTTCCTTGAGCGTATTATATTGTGCCAGTCCGGTCTCGTCCACTAAGTACATGGCCTTCTCCATCGTGTAACGGATGTACTTGTCATCCGGCGCAAGGGTGAAAAAGTAATGGTGGAACATTTCGACATGGCTCTTGGCCTCGACATCGAGCGTTTCGTCCATCGTGGTCTGGCTGACTAATATCGGCACGTTGCCGTCCAGCACATAGACTTTCTTGTGCGCGTCCGCGACCATCGTCCGGGCCGTCCAGATGCTCGACACGCTGATGATGACGCATCCTACAAGGAAAGCCGTGCAGACGATGCCTGTCAGCCTGATTTTGTTCTCCAGATTCTTTATGACCATTGCCTGCCTCTTTTTTCGCTGTTCAACCTACGTACATATTCGTCATGCAGCATGGGAATGATGCAGTCCTGCAGCTCGTCCAGCAGCGGGTCGAAATGTTCGGAGAAGACATGGGTGTAATGCCCCTGCATGAACACATGCACGAACACCCACCAGATGCCGCGTCTGCGCTTGTGCGGGTTCCTGCAAAGCCTTGCCAGATGCAGGCGGTAGGCGAGGTATTCCACAAGGGGCGAGATGTACCGGTCGTCACACTCGAAACCTTCGTCGAGTTCCTCGTACTTCCGGTCAAGCGTATGGTTCTCCGGCACTTCCGTAATCTCTTCCTGCATCCGTTTCTCGGCATACCGGCGGAAATTCTCGTCCGCCAGCCATTTCTCGATTCTTTTCTTGGTTTTCATATCCTTTTTGTTTTATGATTGATGATAGTTCTTAATGGGTCAGAGTTTCCTTATCGCGTCATGGTTCCGATGGCGCCCGTGGCTGTCATCTTCGCCTGTTGTGCCACGCCCTCGCCGAAGTTTCGGGTCGAGAAGGCGGTGTCGCCTTCCGGTATCATCCACGCCGCAAGGTCGGGTACGAGGTTCAGGCATTTCAGGGCCACGATGCTTGCCGCCATCAGGTAGCCGGCGGAGAAGAACGAGTTCTGCAGGTAGGCGGCCATCGTCTGCTCGCTTGCCGTTATCGCCGTCAGGTTCTCCACCTGGATGCACAGCACGATGTCGAACAGGAGCAATACGTAGAAGCCCACGAAGTAGAGCATCGCCCCGTAGAAGTGTACCGTCAGATACCTCGTGAGCCACTTCGCCCAGGCGCCTTCCCATTTGGGCAGCAGCGAGAAAGCCCACTGTATTGGCCCGAATATCGTCAGCATCCCCAGCAGGATCTGCTGGCAGTATATCGTCGCCCACCACCCGATACGGAACACCACAAGGGCGATGAGCATGATGATTTTGTCGATGCCCACGACGATGCCGGAGGTCAGCGAGGTGAACCACAGCTTGGCCGCGTCTTTCTCCATGCTGGTCACTTCGTCCACGCCGGTCTGTTCCATCGTTGCCTCTATCAGGTTCGGGTCGGATGTTCCGGTATGGGCCACGTCCGCCTGCGCCTGTAGGCTGGTGTACATCGTGTCCCTGACAAAGATGAGTTCCTGCGCTTCCTCGAACTTGTCGCTGATTTGCGCGGCTTCCGCCTGATAGAGGTCGTGGGTGTACGACCCGATGCAGTTCGGGATGTAGGACAGGAAGTCCAGGAAGCACCAGTTGCTGCCGCTGCCTGCCATACCCGTATCTGCCGGAGGGTACCACCAGCACAGCACAAGCGACACAGCCAGCGGTCTGAACAGTTTCATTATGTCCAGAGGCTCGTGCTTGACCATCATCTTGTAGGCCATGCCCGCCGTCATGATGATGGCGAACAGGGCGGCGAGTGCCATGCACATCTGCAGGATCCACCAGAACGGGCCTTGTGCACCGGTAAACGTGGCGTCGGTCAGAAACTCGTTGGTCTGAAAGATGACATCATCTATTTCCTCTTCCAAAAGGTCTATGCCGAAATTCGATAGGATATTTCCGTCTGCCATTTCCGTTTCTTTTTTAGTTCCTGTTCACGGTTTCTTCTCCGTCGCTTCCTCCGCTGCCGCCACCCGTCTGCGAGCCACGCACGGCAAACCGGGATTCGTTCCACCGCTCCACGGCATCGCGCAGGATGCTTCCTTTGTCTATAGGCTGTGCTTCTTCTGCGTTCAGCAGTCCCTCCGTCACGGTGGTGTTCTGTTTCCGTGCGAGGTAGAGGACAAGCGTCCCGTTCTGCCGGGCCACATCCTCGCTGATGCGCAGGTACTCTTTCTTCCGCTGGGCGTTGGGCATGTAGGCATCCTTGGTGGCGTTGATGGCGCACTGGTACACCTGATAATATTCTTCCCAGCGTTCCCGTTCGTCCGGCGTGCCGCCACACAGGAGGATGCGGTCGATGTTGCGCCGGAAGCGTTCCATCTGTCCGTTCACCTTGTCGCCCTCGGCGAGCCAGGCCAGATCCACCTGCCTGTCGGCCACGTTCAATGCCTCGACAGCGGCCCGTTTGACCAGTGCAGAGTCGATGGCTTCCGCCTCGTCGGTCTGGTTGTAGAGATTCACTCCGGCCAGCGTCCGGAACGACAGCTTGTTCTTCGCCGCCGCCGTCTTCTTGTACTTGTTGTGCAGCAGCGTGTAGTAGATTTCCGGGGTGAATGCCCCGGTGCCGGTTTCCATCACGGTAATCTGGTTCTGCTTAGGCGAGTCGTGGTTGTAGGTCACATACTGCGCATGGGCGGCATGTGCCGTCAGGACTGCCGCCGCAAGAAGTGTCATTGTTCGTTTCATGTGCATATCCTTTTCCTTTTTTCGTTAATAATCCAGTCTTCCGGCACCGCGCCAGCGCCCGAAGGCCCCGTCAATGATTTCCTGACGGCTGCGTGCCTGGTATATCTTTTCTTTCCAGTAGCCAATGCGTACCTGTATGTATCGCCAGGTCTCCATGTAGGCACGGTTCAGGTGCCGCTCGATGTCGTCGAGAGACCCGTTGATGGCTTCCATGACCATCAGCAGGTCGGAGGTCGAGCAGGCCGCCGCTCCGGTGGCGTACAGCACGAGGTCGCTGAGCGACTTGTACAGCTGTTCCCCGTCATGGGCGATGGCCTCTATCGCTTTCTTGTTTATCGTGAGTATCAGCAGGTCTTCCGGCTCGGCCTTTCCGCGCTTCAACACTTTGTTGTTGAACTCGGTCAGCATCTCCTTGTAATCGCCGATGCGGTCGCTCACAGTCGTATAGGTGTCCTTGGCGTTCAGCACCGTCCGCAGTGACTGGTACATCACGTCGATGACATCAAAGGCGCGTGTGTACCGGTCAAGGTCCACGTTCAGCTCCTTATATTCCACGGTAGCGTCCTTGCTGTACTCGTGCAGCAGCTTGTTGCTGTATTCCAGGGTGGAACGTGCCAGCAGCAGGCTGCGCTGTTTCTTGTGGTCGTTGATGTAGGCTTCCACCGATACGATGTCGAAAGTCCACTGGGCTTTGGCGACATACGGCAGGAGAGCCAGCAACAGGAGAGTCAAAGCCAGTCTCTGTCTCATCTTACATCCTCCTTTCTGCCGTTTCCGCTCCGCAGGTTACGGGCATTTTCCACCCACCGCTCGTGGCATTCTTCCACAAGCGTGAGCCTGCGTCCTTCGTCCGTGTCCAGTTCGGGCAACACATCCTTCAACAGGTCGATGATGCTGTACTTGTAGTGCATCATCTTCTCCAGCGACACGAGGTCGGCGTAGATTCTCGTGAGGCGGGTGTCCACCTCACGGGCGATTTCAAGGCGGTCGCTCGACCATAGCAGGTGGTACACATCGCCCGTAGGCGTGTCTTCCATCGGCGGCGTGCTGGCATATTCGGTAGTAATCTTGCAGAAGGGGTATTCCCTCGCTATCTCCGCGATACGGTCGTTCACTTGCTTGGCCTTTTCCGCGTCCGACAGGTTCGGGTCGAGCGTCAGAACATCGGCCACATGGGTGTCGGTGTATTCCGTGGTCAGTTCCCATGCTATCTGCAGGATGGCACGGTGTATCTTGATGCCGAGGAAGTATTTAGGCTTCCTCGCGATCGAAAGGGTCGCCTTGAAGGTGATGACGCCGTTGATGTCCGTCATGGTGGCCTTGCGCACGAAGGTGTAACCGTTCCATGCTCCGCCGTCCTGCCACGTCAGGTTGTAGGCGGTCTTGCAGTCCTGCATGATGGCCGGGATGCGGTAGTAGTCGTCCGTCGCCACGGCATTGTCGCCGGCAGCCTCCGATTTTGCGTTTTCGTAGTCTGCCAGTTTTTGCTGCCACTCGGCCAATTCGTTCTTCAGTTCCTGTAGCCGGGTCTGGTTCGCATTATACTGCTGGCGGTAAGCGGCGGCATCTTCCACGCTCGATTCGGAGATTTTCTTCAATAGGGCGGCATTCTCATCCTCCAGAGCCTTTATCTGCGACTGGAGGGCAACGACCTGGTTCTCGGCTTCCTGCACCATCCCGTCCAGTTCCGAGGTGTCCAGCTCGTTGTCCGTCACGGTGGTCTGCATGGCGCAGTCTTTTGAATGGCTGTTCAGCGAACTGCCGCACTTGCGGCATTTGTATTGGGTCGAACCCTGTCCGAGGGTCGCGCCGTCAGAACAGGTCACGCTGATGGTCACGCTCTCGCAGCCCTGCAGCTTGGCGGCGTCCGTCGCCTGGTAGTAGTTCCGGGCATCGGAAGCGATATAGTAGGTGTACCCCTCCTCGTTTTCGTTGATTTCCGACAGGCGGGCGTTGAGCTGCGCCTTGAAGGTGTTCAGGTCCATCGAATAAGAGTCAAATACATCCTCATAGATGACTTCCTCCCGGTTCCAGCTCTGGGTCACGTGGATTTCGTAGGCGTATGCTTTTTTGGTCTGTTTCCCGCCACGGCTGATGACATAGGACTTCTGGCTGTAACGGATGGAGTAAGTGAAACCGTCGTTTTGGTCGTTCAACTGCTGCACCCGGTCGCGCGACCATCCGGCATACCGCTCCGAGTTGGAGAGGGCCTGCTCGCGCTGCGAGGCGTTGGGATAGAACCCGGCGTCGGTGGTCTCGAAACGGGTCCATTCGCCGCCGTTCAGGATGCTGTTGTCGTCCGTGGGCGGATAATAGTCGCACAGCGACACGCTGCCTTGTTCCCGGCGGGCGATGTACCACCGCTGGGTGTAGTAATTCCCGGCGGCTTCGTCCATGTAGTCGGTAATCCACGAGGTCAGGTCGTAGTTGCTGAAGTCGAACAGCCCGGCCACATTCTCCGGGCCGCCCACCATGTCGAGCAGGAGCCGTCCGGCATCCTGTTCCGCAGCTTCGTACAAGTAGCTGTAATGGTCATACAGGTGGAATATCTCTTCCACCTTGCCGTTCATCAGGTCATGGAACGAGCTGGTCTGCAGCAGGGCGTCGCCGATATTCCCGATGCCAGCCGTGGCCAGCCCCACACCCATGTTGTACAAATTGTCGAGGTCGCTCTGCAGGTTTTCTTTCGTGAAGTTGCCCGGTATGCGGGCCAGGTCGTCCAGCATCCGCTGCCAGTCAATGTTTCCCAGTTCGCTGAGCCGCAGCAGGGAGGCGAACTCTTCCTTGATTTCGAGAAAAGCCACGTCGGAAAAAGTCAACGTGCTGTTGGTCACGATGCTCTCGAACTGCATGCACAGGCTCTTGGTGTCGTCGCACACTTTCATCAGGTAGCTGCCCCAGTAGAGGGCTGTCTGCGGGGATTGCAGCATCATCTTGGCCACCACCCAGATCTTCGGTATGATTTTCCGGGCAACCATGTTGTAGATGCGGCGATAATAGTAGTTCTCCGTGCTGCTGCTCCAGATGCCGAGTTCGGACAGGGCCTTGTGTTCAAGGAATTTCGACGAGAAGATGCCGGCGGCGGCGACCTCTGCGGCCGTATAGTGCTTGAGAATGTCATCCACTTGTTCACGGTAATAGCTTTCGGCGACCGTCTCCGTACCGAAGGCGGCGGCCATCGCCGCCACGGTGCGTGTGTCGTAGTTCACGCTGTAATACTGGGCGTGGACATGCTGCACGGTGGCGAGCGACAAGAGCATTAGTATGAACGACAGCCGTTTCATGGTCATTTATTGCTGATTGTTTTTATCCCTCTTTTTCAGATTCAACACATGCCCCGCCGCATTCACCTTCTGGGCGAAAGGCAGGGACTTGTTTATACCGCTGGCATCCCAGTCGCGACAGTAGGCTTCGATGGCTTCCTGGTGCGTGCATTTCAGCTCTGCCTTGTAGAGCTTCAACGCTTCCTTCTCCGCGCGTTCGGTGGTGTAGGTCATATAGCATTCGTGCGGCTCCTCCACGCCGTACACGCCGCTGGTCGAACCACGCCGGATGAAGACTTCGCGGAAGAAGCTGCGCCCTTCTTTGTTTTCCAACCTGTTGATGGTGAATATCTTCTTGCAGTCCACATCCGTCAGTCCGAGAATGGCCTTGATGCTGTCGAACCGCTCCTTGAACTTGCTCTGGTCGAGCAGCATCACCACATCGGAGTTGTTGATGATGGCTTCCTTTACTATCTCGCTGCCGATGATGTCCTGTATCTCCTGCGTCACCACGCCCACCGAGGCCCAGAACTTTCTTGCGGTCTTGTACATGAACTTGATGTATTCGGCCATGAGCGGCGAGGCGATGGCCTTCCACGCTTCCTCTATCACAAGGACTTTCCGGTTCTTCTTGATGCGCATCTTCTGCAGGAACACGTCCATGATGATAAGCGTTACGATGGGAAACAGTTTCTTATTTTCCTTGATGGCATCTACTTCGAATACGATGAACGTTTCCGAGAACAGGGTAGTGTCCACGTTCTCGTTCAATATTTTGTCGTAGTTGCCGCCTTTGTAGAACGGCTGTATCATGTAGGTATATTTGTCGTAGTCTATCTCCGTGATGTTGTTTTCCAGACAGATAAGTTCCAACCGTTCACAGGAGTATTCATAGAAGGTATTGAACGACAGCGAGTTTACTTTCAAGGCTTTCCGTCGTTCCTCCAGTAGGCGTATCTTGCTGTCCACCTTTTGTTCCAGTTCCGGCAGGTTCTCTGCATTCCATCTGCCTTTCCGCTTCTCGGCGGCTATCAAGGTCTTGTGCAGGTTCTCGCGCTGCACGGGGTCGTAACCGTCGAAGCCGTGGAAGTAAGCGTCGTAATAGTCCGTCACCATCTGCTCTACGATGCGGAACTCCAGTTCCGTGATTTTCGTGTCCGACCCTTTCCATATCAGTAAAATCAAGTTTTTCAGGAAGTCTATCTTTTCGATATTCAGTTCCGCCTGTGTGATGTTGAAAGGGTTCATGGTGATGGGTTTTTCCTCTGTATAGCTAATGTACTTGCCGCCCAGATACTCGCATAATCCCTCGTATGAATTACCCGTATCAACCATCACCACGTCCGTGCCCTGCTCATGGAGCTGGCGCACTACGCTGTTCATGTGGAACGACTTGCCGCTGCCCGAAGGCCCCAGGCAAAAGAAGTTCGAGTTGTCCGTCAGCTTGTTCTTTCCCTCCTTTCCGGTGATGTCGATGGCCACCGGCACGCCTTGGCGGTCGGTGTAGTAGATTTTCAGCGGCGTTTCCTCGCTGTGCTGGATATGTTCCTTATACATCAGGCACATGGCTGCGTCGCTCAGGGTCAGGAAACGGTCGTAGTCCTCGTTCAGGGCATAGCAGTTGCCTGGAAAAGAGGCGACGAACAGTTCCAGTTGGTTATAGGCGTGTTTGCTGATGTGGATGCCCATGCGACCGAAGGCATTCTCCAGATAATTGGTGCATTTCTGTATGTCTGTGTCGGCAGATACCCCTACAACAAGATTGAAATGGCTGTACACGAGCATCTTGCTCTCCCTGGCAACTATCTCCTGTACACGCTTGATGTCCTCCACGGCCATCTGGTTGCCGGGATTGGGGATACTTGCGTGACGGTTCTTCTTTTTGTCGAGTGCCGCCAGTTCTCGCTTCTGGTTAGGCAGGAAGATGATCTGGTTATAGACCACCGTCTCGGCTTCCGGTATGCTGTCGATGACAGACAGCAGGTCAACGGGCATCTCCGCATTGTTCACCTCTATATTGGTATAGGGCCTGACGAGCGAAGGCAATGCGGCACAGTCCACGTCCACGAGGCTGTACACCTTGCAACGCTTGCCGCCCATCGAGACCGTTTCATCGTCCACCTTGAAGTTGGTCATCGAGACAATCCTGTCCTTGAAGTTCATGGCGAAGTAGCGGTCAACGAACGCATTCGCCTGGGGCTTATCTAGGAACTCCGCCTGTATGCCTGCATCGTGCAGTTGGTCATGCACCTTGCGTATCTTCACGAGGAAGTCGCGCCACTTCTTGCCGTCGAAAGAGAACAGGCTGCTTTTTCTTGATTCCTGCGTAATGGTCAGGTAGCATACGCTGTCCGTGTACATCCGGCCTTTGAAGTACCGGAAATAGGCGGAGGATAGGAACTCGTGCCGGTCGCCTGTCACATCCTCGAACTGCTTGCGCACGAACACGTCCTGCTTGTGAATCGCATAGCCTTCGCCCAGCGTCTGTGCGACGGCGGTGAGCAGGTTTGTGAACTCGTAGTAGCTGTTGATGTTGGCCGAATACTTCTGCACGGGGTTCTCCATCCGCAGGACGGCCGAGTATTCCCCGGTCTTGGTGTACAGCACCCCGATGCCGTCCACGTCCTCCACGGTGAAATAGATGTCCTGGAAGATGCGCTTGCGCTTGCCGCCCGTGCCGAAAGCATGGACCGAAATGGCCATGCCCGCACAGAGGGCGATGAAAATCAGTATGATGTACAGTGTCATTGTCGGTTGCTTTCTGCTTAAGTAAGGGCAGACTCGCTTGTTCCAAAGCGGGCCTGCCCGGGTTCAACATTCAATAGGCCACGCGCTCTCCGTCATGGCTTTTTTCATATCTTCTTCGAGCGGGCATAGACATACACTCCTTTCCGGTTCTTCTTGGTGTGAAGGCCTTTCCTTTGCTTGAGGATGATGAGCGAGATGCCCGCAGACAGGATGACGGCCAATACCACCAGTCCGGCCACGAAACCGGCAAGGCAGTAGGCAATGACGAAACCGACAATGGCTCCGCCTGCCGAACCCGCCGCCCAGTAGATATACCGTCCTTGTATGCCCATGAACTCAAGAGGCCGCTGAAGCCCCTTGAATAACGGGTAGTCCGGATAGCGTTCGTCCCTGCCTTTCATCGCGTCTCCTTTTTAGCCGCCGATACCGAAAAACAGCGGAAGTGCCTGTGCCGCCGCAATCAGGAAGATGCAGGCGCCCACGACCATCATGATTTTCTTCTTGACGTCTTGCTCTTCGTTGTTCATCGCGATATAGACGCTGATGGCGCCCACGATGGCCACGACTCCGGCGATGGCATAGCACAGCTTCACCATGATGGGTACATACTTGGCGATTTCCTCCGCCACGGTGGTCAGGGCGTTGGTTCCGGCCGTGTAGTCGCCTGCGGTGTTCTGCGCCATCAGTGCGGCAGGCCCCGACACTAACAGAATGGCGAGCATCGCAACCTTGTACAATACTGCGCCTACGATTCCTTTCATTGCATTCTTTAACTTCTTCATTCTCGTTACTTTTAGTGATTACTATCATTGATATTCTGAATCTCTTTTCTATATGCGGTAGCCGAAAAAGGCTGGGAATACGATGGAGGCGCCTATGATGAACATGCACGCCCCGAACAGCATCAAGATGGATTTCACGATGCCGTCCTCTCCCGTGTTCCATTTGATATAGATCTGGAGCGCGGATATGACGGCCAGCACGGAGGCGACCGCATAACAGATGTAAAGGACGTACAGCATCATCGTCACCACGAAGTCGTGCATGGTGGCAAGCGCATCCGCTCCCCATGAATAGTTTACGGCTCCGCTCTTGGCGAAGGCGAAGCAGGGAACCGTGAGCATCAACAAGGCGCATACTGTCTTCTTCGTTTTCATCGCTAAATTTTGTCCATCGGTTTCCACGCCATTGCGGGACGGTTCTCCAGACGGCCGCCGGAAACCATCGCCTTGTACATATCGTCCGCTGTGAATGCCTCCGACAGGTAAGGGGTACTGTCCTCCATTTTCGCCTCGGCTTCGGCCTTCATACGGGCAAACCGCTCTTCGGCCGATTCCTTGTCTGTGTCTGCCGCGCCGTCCTGTATGGAAGTGCCGGAATTATCAAATGCGGTCTCGTACTTCTCCGTCCCGACGTTGAATCCGGTCTCGCTTTCCGTCACCGCCACGCTGTCCTGCCCGTTATCGGGGTCGAGTTCAAAGACTTCCTCGTCCGTCCTGCCCTGGCTTCTCTTTCGGTACAGGTCCCTGGCGATGTTGGCCGCATAGTAAACGACGTAGATTGCCGTCAGAATGATTGCGAATATAAAGTATGATTTCATATCCTAATATGAATTTTATTTTGTATTCAAAATTTGATTTGCAAAGAAAATCCATCTGTTCTATATTAAGAAATAATTGAAATACAAATTGCTGCTTCCTTAATAAGATTTATGGTATTTCTAAAAATCATACTCTAAAATCATATTCTGACATCTGTTTCATACTTGAAAATGCGCATTGGCAGACAAAAAAGAAGCCCTCCGTCAGGAGAGCTTCATAAATTCCGACACGCTGGCCGGGTCAGCGTCTTTTGCCTCTTAAATAGTCGTTCAGGTCTTTGTAGCCGTCGTACCGGTAGGCTTCGTTGTTGACTTTCCCGGTGAACAGCATGGCGATGGTTTCCACAGTCTTCTGTCCGGCAAGGTCATTGTCGAGGTAGCAATGGATGAACGGATATTCCTGCAAGTGTCCCAATGCCTTTTTAAGGTTGTTTACGGAGTTCATCACGAGATGGTCGCAAGGAACTTCAAGGCATATCTCCCTGTCTCCGGCCTGCCGCAGGGTCATATAGGAGAGAAAGTCCATGAATCCTTCGAAGACGCACACGTGGCCCTGCGTCTCGCCGTGCGTATGGCTTATCAGCGAAACATCCTTATTCTTCAGGCAGCCCTTGTAGTAAGGGTTGCGCACTTCATAGCCTCCTGACAGATTACAGAATGCCAGTCCGAAATAGTGTCGCTTGCGCAACTCATAATGCACTTCCTTGCAGAATATCTTTCCGATGTCGGCATCGATCATCCGGGAATGGAGGTACGACAGCAGCGCATGGTGTCGTAGCGGCACCACCCTTATATCCTTCATTTCCGCTTCCACCGGCCGGAGCATCACCGCCGGAAGCCGAACCCTCGGCAGTTCATTGGTTCCGGTGTGCCGTTCGATGCAGGCCAGCACCTCGCTTACACTGTCCGTTCCGTACAGGTGCTTGCCCAGTTCCACGAGGTCGCCCCCGGTAGCCGCCCCGAAGTCATACCATTCATTGAGCCGGTCGTTCACCTTGAACGACGGCGTCTTTTCTTCCCTGAAAGGGGAAAGATACCAGTATTGTCCCCCGCGCGCATTCTTCGGCTCATGGCCGAGAAGTCGCAGGTAGTCCACAATCCGTATTTGTTTCGCTTCCGATATGTTCATGTGCATCCTGTGTTTAGTATGGTTTCTTTATATATACCCGCAAACTAAACCGATACGGCTCAGATGCTGAAATTCTCGTTGTAACGGTATTCCCGGCCATTCTTTTGTATCGCTTTATGTTGAATCAGGAACTTACACAGATTGACCAGGGTATTTCTTCCTCTGGTGTAACCGATGCTGTCATATCCCTTTTTTAGTGCGTCAAGCAATGCCTGATAGCCAAATGAGGTGTTGTCGGAAAAGGCGACTTCCAAAGCAGAACGGTGTAGCTGTTCTGTCATGTCAAGGTATGAAGACAGCCTGTCTTTCTTGTTCATCTTAAATTGATAGTCTTTTACTAAATGAGGAAGCGAGTCTTCTCCGATTTCAAAGGCAAATGGTACAAACTCTTTATCCCTGATATGCATAGCTCTTACTTCGCTGATTCTTCCGTTTTCTATATTTTTGGAGATTTGCAAGATGGTTTCAGCTTTATTATTCAATTCAGTACCGATATGCCCCCTGGTATTGTCATCTCCTTTATTCAGGTGGAGTACCGTATGGATGTGAAGCTCGTAATAGCTTGACCATCTCATCAGCTCATTAATAATATCAAGTGACTCGCTTGGACTGTTGATGTCATGGATTAAGTCGCGTATTCCATCTATGATAACCAGCCCGATATTTTTTTCTTCATGGAGGGCCCATTTGATGATGTCCCTGCGTTGGTCGGGAGTGTATTCGCGGAGAACAAAAAACTCAATGCGGTCATTCTCCTGGTCTATGGGCATACCTGCCAGTTTCAGTATTCTTTGAAGTACCTTATGACAGTGGCATTTGCTCTGTTCCGTATCAATATAAAGGATACGGTTCTTGCACGGAGGCAAGTCAGCTTTGTATTTCAATACCTCTCTTCCAGAAAGCGCCGATGCGACTATGGCGCTTACATTGAAGGTCTTTTTGCTTTTAGGTTTCCCCGTGGATGCACTGAAATTGCCTAATGTGGCTATGGTCACACCGTCAATCTGGACAATCTCTTGAGGGAAATCGTATTGTTCTGTGACATTGAGCCGGATATATTTCAGCAGCGACTTGTATTTCGCCTCGTCTATTCTGTGCGTATCCGGAAACATAAAATTAGATCTTTCCGTTTCCATCTCTTTTTGTTCTGCGTTTACGTTTGTTGTTGTTTTCAAGGCGATACGACATAACATTGGCCTGTTTGTCGATTTCTTCGTAGGAGAAACATGGATTACGTCTTATCCAGTCGTTCAGGTCGTCCCGGAGTACGAATATGTTCTTGCCGTTGGGCTTGTAAACGGTAAGTTCCTTGGTGGATGTCAGCTTATAGACAAAGCTCTTGGATACTTGCAGATACGCTGCAACTTCGTCTATGTTCAGAAAATCCTTTGCCGCATATGCTATCTTTTCCACGTTTTTCAGATGAGCCAGCAGTTCGTCCAGCTTGGCGAAGCGTTGCAGGTAGTTCTCTACTCTTAATATTTCCCTCTGAAAACCCTCCAATGTATTTCCCTCAATGAAGACACTTAGCCTTTCAATGCGGGATAGTATGATGTCCATGTCATTCTTTTTCATAATACGTTGTTTTTAATTGCCATTTCCTGATGGGGTTTCACTTGATTTCTCAAAGCCCAGTCGCACAACTCTTTCCTGTTGAAATAGACGAGTTTGCCGTTGGGCTTGTAATGGGGGATTTGTTTGGAGGCGGTCAGCTTGTAGATGTAGCTCTCTGACAGCCCCAGATAGGCGGATGCCTCGGAAATGGTCAGCACTTCTTTGGTAATCCACATGCGCTCCTTTATCTGACGGACAAAATTCTCTATATTGGGAATTTTATCGACTTCGCCGATTCGCCGCTCCAAGGATTGGATACGTTCGATGGGGTTCTCGGATGTCATTTTGGAAACCATGTTTTCCATCTGTCTGATATATCGGAAAACTGGACTGCTTCCACTGTTTGTTCTTCGTTGTTTCATTTATTGCTAAAATTAAATTTGACAATAGAAGGTTTGCCCTCCGCAGTTATTGATTACGGAGGGCAAAGTTATGGACAGCTTCCTGACTAGCATGTTGATAGTATTGAGTGTCAACGCTTCTATCAACACGACTCTCAACAAATTTGCTTTCTTTTAGTCTATTTCTTTGTCTTTGATTAGCTTTATGTACCGGTCTATTGTCGCGAAGAATTTCTTTTCAGAGATACTCGGTTGTATGTCCTTTATTCTGTTAAGGGTAGAGGATAGGTCATGCTGATTGAGAAATTTCTTACCGGAAGAACTTCTGACAAGCTGCTTTTTGGCAATGACCGATTGCCAGTCATACGGTATGATGTCGTGCATGGCGAGTTTGTCAAGTAGCAACACCAACCGTGTGTTGTTTTTCGATGTGACCGGATTTAACATGGCTTTCTCATATCGGGTGATGACATCGTTCACATCCAGTTGTTCTATAAACAGGCCGACCTCATTGACAAGCTGTACAATGAGGCCGATTGTGTCTTTGTCAATCAATGGCTCATAGGAATCTGGCAAAGGGGGCTGTTCTGATTGACGGCTGTTTTGGAAACTTTGTATCCGGGATTTTGTTTGGAGATGTTCGGATGTATTGAATGTATCGAGCAATTTTTTAATTTGGGTTTCGTCCAAGGTAGACTGACTGAAGTATTGGCATACCAGCTTTTCATGGTTTTCCAATAGCTCTGAAACAATGCAATAATTCTTCTGATGTTCATTCTTGCTCCAAGCGTCAGTAGCATCGTGGTATTGCGTCGAATGAATAAAGTCAAGCATGAAGCGCCTGTAACATTTTCTGTGAGTTAGGACTTCAGCTTTATAGACTTCATGGGCTTGATAGACCAACCGGAATAACCCTTGTTCACCGGTTTGCGCAGGAGTCTTTCCGGCTCCGCGCATCGCTCTTTTCAAAAAGAGAGAGGAGCAAAGTTAAATTCTTTGTCATTGCTTGATTGAATTTGATGTTAGGTAATATATGCTTTAGCCTTTCTATCAGAGGCTGTTGCTTCCTTTTTTATTGTACAACTATTATACTCATCAGCAATTCTTTTCAATTCTATGTCATAGGTATCCAGTTTCCCTTTACTTATGATCGACCGGAAATTGCATCTTAGGCTTTCCCGGTTTATGGGCTTGCCTTCTCGAATTTGAAAGCAGTTGGCGCATTTTGTCCAAAAGTCAAAAGGATTATCTGCTCTGAATGACAAATAAACGAAGTACATGAGTGATACCTGACTTTTTATCCATAATACAGGCCGGGTAAATACCGTTTCATCAAAAATTCCCATGAATATATCAATTGAAGTGGTTGGCGAAATATATCCGCCATTGATGAGCCCTGAAAATACCGCTTGTTTCTTTTCTTCGCTTTTGTCTGAATAGAACACCTCTTTGCCAATGTGGATAATCCGCCCTTTATTTTCCACTTTTTCTTTTGCGGTTTCTTCAATATGGTTAAATTCTTCACAGATGGCTTTTAGTCTGGTGTCAAATCTATCCATCCACCCTAAGCGTTTAATCGAGCTGTAACCTGACTTAAAACATGCTATATGGGGAGCTTTTCCGTTGATTAGAAAACATTTTCCACCTTTTACCCATAAATTCTTCTTGTTCCATTTGCCAAAAGCCAAATATAAAAAATATGCCAGCAAGCGTTGCTCCTTAATCCATTCGACAGGTTTTACAAACTTCGCTTTGTCAAAAATCCCATTAAAGACATCGAGCGTTGTATCAGGAGCAATATACTTGTATTTTATCAGCTCGTTGTACATCTTGGTTATATCTTCTGGACTTTGTGGGGTATAGAAGGTCTCAATCCCACACGATGACTCTAAGGGCGAAAAGTCCACTTCTGGATAAAGGGATTTCGCGTATTCGTAGAATTTGGTCCTGTATTTAGGGATACTGCATGTGCTGATTCTATACGAGGTAGTATGGCTCCATTGTTTCTCGAAATCTACATAAGTTCGTGGAAATTTGCATATAGAAGATACTGCAAATGCAATGACTCTCAGTTGTAGTGTTTTTGTATCCGGAGCTGGCTGGAAATGATTGTCCAACAGTTCGGCATCAACGGCTCTTTGCAAAAGGGTTGCTACTTGCTCATTGGCCAGCGTCTCTACCAAATCCTTGTATTGGCCTTTTTCTTCACGCTGATACTGCCTGCATATTTCAAATAATGACTGTAACCTTTTAATAGAATCAATAAGTAGTGTCACGCAAGCAGTAGGAGTTATGTCTTCCTTGTGTTTTGCCAGATACTTTTTTATTTCGTCTGTATATCCTATGCTTGTAATTTGCCGTGCAAGGGAAGGGGATGGCTCTTGGCTTATATATTGCTGTATGTCTGCCGTCCATTCCGCTAACATTAATAACTGAGGTGTAAGAAAAGAAAAATCCAGAATAGTGTCTATGTCTATCCCATATTTTAATTCTCCCAGAATCTTGTTTATCTTGGCTACTTTTATAACGAAATCTTGTCTTGTCATAAATCAAATGCTGTTAACCGATTTCCGGAATAAGTGATACTGCGTTCTGCTTGTTCTTATCAAGAACCTTGGCATATATTTGTGTCGTGGAAAGTTCTTTGTGCCCGAGCAGTTTTGATACGGTATAGATGTCCGTGCCCAAGTCGAGCATCAGGACTGCGAAGGTATGGCGCCCGCAATGGAATGTTAAATTTTTCTTTATTCCTGCAGTCATGCTCCATCGTTGCAACTCTACGGATGTCCAGGAGCCGTATGTGAATCCGGTAAAAACAGGATCTTCTGGATTTCCTCTTTCTCCAAGATATTTTTCCGCTTGAGGTGAAATATCCAAATATTCCTGGCCGCCGGTCTTTTTCTGTTTGAAGATAATTCTTGTGAACTCACCAAATTTTTGCACGTCTCCCCACAAGAGTTTTTGGATGTCGGATTTACGCAATCCAGTCAGGCAGGAAAAGAGGAACGCACGTTTAAGTACGGGATAGCGGCACGGCGTTTCCGCTAATTTTCTGACTTCCTCTAATGTCAGATAATCACGCTTGACCTCTGCATCTTTGAACCCTTCAATTCCGCGTAATGGATTGACGGCAATAATCCTTTCATCATAAGCATGGTTGATACAGGCGCTAAGTTTTCTGAAATAGGACGCTTTCGAATTTTGAGACAGACCTTGAAACACATCACGTTCTCTGCGCGGCCCCCTGCGTTTGTGTGTGTCCTTTTCAACACTTTCTAAGAAATCTTTGAACCCCAAAATAAATTCTGGTGTAACATCTCTGAAAGTTGTTTTCTCATCGCAGTACAGCTCCAGATAACGCAAGCAACTTTGCCAGTTGCCATAGTTACCTCTTGTATCTGGAGTATTCCGTTCTTTAACCATGTTACGGTAATATTCCAGGAATGGAGTATCCTCCTTGAATTGATGTGTGAATGTATATTCCCCGTTTTGAATCTCAATTAAACGCTTTGATTTAATTGCTTGAGCCGTTGCTAAAGTCTGTCGGTTCTGTTCCCGCTCGATAGGTGTTTTTGCTTCTATCAAGTATAGTTTCAGGTATTCTTTGTGACGCTTCCCGTTTCTATATATGTCAAGATACAGGCTGATGTTTCCATTGCTCAGCTTCTTCTCACGGAGTTTGACCGGTTCCTTTTGTGCGATAGTTTTCTTTGCCATGACTGTTTCCTGCTTTATTGGTTATTAAATTTTCCCTTTGTCGGGGGACAGTTTTTTGTCCCTCATTAATGGTCCGGGGGACAAACTGGGGACAAAAATAAGGAAAAAATATGTAATTACGCAGAAAACATGAAGAAAAAGAGAAAATACATATATCTTGAAAAGTGCCTGATAATATGCATTTTACAGATATATATTTTCTCTTTTTATGATTTTCTTTTCTTTATATCACTTTCCGATGCAAAAATGTTCGAAAATATTCCCAAGTACCATATCGTTCGTAACTTCCCCTGCAATATCGCTTAGATGGAAAATGCATTCGCGGATATCTTGTGAAACAAAATCTCCGGATAGATTTTCTGCTAATCCTTGTTGGACCCGGTGGATGGCTTCCAAGGCATGGGTCAAAGCCTCGTAGTGGCGTATATTCGTGACAATGACATCGTTTTGGGTAACCGTGGGCAGGTTAGCGGCAGAGATTAGCATTTGCTGAAGCTTGTCGAGGTTGGTACGTCCTTTGGCAGAGATGGAGATGCATTGCACATTAGTAGCGGCCACGGTGAAACTGG